>R20__coassemble_631_pt1 | contig 24460 bp, 15 predicted proteins | sample R20__metabat2_high_PE_015 | metagenome-assembled genome bin R20 | reverse complement strand
CCTATTAATCTGAAATATACATTAGGGTTGGGTAGTTTGGCTGGAGTATATGTAGCTACAGGACCACAGTTCATGTACAACGTAGGCAATTCTAACCTATTTACAAGTATATCTGGAGCAGCATCTGAGTTAGAACTTAGTAAGTCTCAGTTTAGTTGGAACATTGGTTTAGGAGTGAAGCTCTTGAATCACTTGCAAGCAGGTTACAATTATAATATTGGCTTAGGTAATACAGGTGAGTTCAAAGTAAAGAACGCTGCTCTCGATGCGGTAAAAGGAAAATTAAAAAATAACACACATCAAATCTCAGTAGCATATTTATTCTGATGTAATTTTACCCCTTCCCTTAACTGATACCTATACTTACAAGATTCCAGAAGAACTTGAGGGTAAGGTAGTGCGAGGTTGCAGAGTTACTGTACAGTTTGGGAAAACCAAGACTTACACAGCATTGGTTACAAGAGTACACGACTCTCAGCCATCTAAAGATTTTAAGGTAAAGGAGTTACAAGTATTACTGGATGAAAAACCAGTTGTCAGTGCTGAGCAATTCAATTTATGGAATTGGATTGCTCAGTATTATATGTGTTCTTTTGGAGAGGTATTTAAAGCAGCGATCAGTTCATTAAACAATTCTCCAAGAAAAAGAACGCATGCCGTTTGTCCACTTGTTAAAGAGTTGGACTCTCCAAAGAAATTAAATAATCATCAACAGCAAGCATTAAAAGAAATAAAAGACTCGTGGTTGACGCATGACGTAACATTGCTTCATGGAGTTACATCGTCAGGGAAGACAGAGATTTATATACACCTCATCGATGAGATTCTAAAACAAGGTAAGCAAGTCTTATACATGTTGCCCGAGATTGCTCTCACGACACAAATCACGAATCGCTTGCAGGCAGTATTTGGAGATCAATTAGGAGTGTATCATTCTAAATTTACGGATCGTCAACGTAGTGATATCTATCAAAGACAGATGAGCGATAATCCTTTTGGAATTATCCTTGGCGTACGTTCATCTATATTTTTGCCGTACAAGAATTTAGGTATGATAATCGTTGATGAAGAACACGAACAATCCTACAAACAACAAAACCCTGCACCACGATATCATGCACGTTCTTGTGCGATAATGTTGGCAAAACAATTTGGAGCAAAAACACTCCTTGGTTCAGCTACACCAAGTATTGAAACAGTCTATTTGAGTAAGATCGGGAAATATGGTTATGTGTCATTAAATCACAGGCATAAAGACATCCAACTACCAGATATTGAAGTGGTCGATATAGGTCGCTTATCACGCCAAAAGAGAATGCGCGGTGTGTTTTCGTCAAGGCTCCTTGAAGCCATCACTGATACTCTTGAAAAAAAGGAGCAGATCATTTTGTTTAAAAACCGTAGAGGATTTTCTAATTTCATACAATGTAAAAAATGTGGTTGGGTACCCACTTGTCAGTCGTGTGACGTAAGTCTGACGTACCATAGAAAATCACAAGAACTCACCTGTCATTATTGTGGTAAGACATATAAGGTACCTGAGTCTTGTCCCCATTGCAATGAAAAGACTTTTATTCATCGAGGCAGTGGAACAGAGAATATAGAAGAACAAATCCATACATTGTTTCCAACTGCTCGTGTTGTTAGAATGGACCTTGATACAGCAAAGACACGCAATGACTATGAAGATATAGTGGAAAAGTTCTCTACCCAACAATGCGACATACTCATTGGCACTCAGATGGTGACAAAAGGTTTTGATTTTGATAGAGTTAGCCTCGTAGGTATTCTTGACGCAGACGTAACACTTAATATACCCGATTTTCGCAGTGAAGAACACGCCTTTCAGATGTTGCAACAAGTGGCAGGGCGCGCTGGTAGGAATCATCATAAAGGACTTGTGATTTTGCAAACACGTCAAGCCGATTCAGAAGTGATACATGATATTCTTGCAAATGACTATCAGCGGATGTATGAATCACAAATTACACAACGTAAAAATTTCAAATATCCTCCCTATTATCGCCTAATAACTGTTTATCTGAAGCATCGTGATAAAACCGTAGTTGAAGAATGTTCAAATGTCATTGGAAATATCTTAAGAAAATATTTCCCAGATAGAGTTTTAGGACCAGATCGCCCTCTTGTCTCAAGAGTGAAGTCGCTGATTATTAGGAAATTAATTATCAAGGTAAAAACAACAGAGTCTCCTAAAAAAATACGCGAGATTTTAGAAAAAATTCAAAAAGAGATAATAGCCCAACCAACAGCCAATGGATTAACAGTTTTTTATGATGTTGACCCGGTGTAAATCAATAAGTTGGCATAAAAATTTAAACTAAAAGAAAATTTCATCGTTTTTTTTTTGATTTTTCACACTTTTTTTGTATTTTTGCAAAAACTTTTTACAAAAGTAAAAATTCAAAAAAGATGAGTGAATCTTACCACACACCAGTTTTATTAAACGAAAGCATTTGTGGGTTGAATATTCAGCCTGGTGGTGTGTATGTGGATGTTACGTTTGGTGGTGGTGGTCATAGCAGAGAGATACTTCGACGAATGAATGACAATGCGCCAGGAGGTCATTTGTTTGGTTTTGACCAGGATAAGGATGTGGAAGATAGATTATTAGACTTAAACGAGGACCATCGTTTTACATTCGTAAGAAGTAACTTCAGATACATGAGTAACTTTTTACGTTATCACGGCGTAGATATAGTAGATGGTGTTCTTGCTGATTTAGGAGTGAGTTCACATCATTTTGATGAAAAGGAACGAGGTTTTTCATTTCGTTTCCAAGGTGATTTGGATATGCGAATGAATCAACGAAGTGGGGTGAGTGCTGCAGATGTGATAAACAAATATGATGAAAAGAAGTTGGCAGATGTGTTGTACCAATACGGAGAACTAAGAAATAGCAGATATCTTGCATCAAAGATAGTACATTCGCGCCCAATCAACACAACGACCGAACTGGCAGACATTGCAAGACATCAAAGTGCTCAGTTATTTCAAGCAGTCAGGATTGAAGTAAATCACGAATTGGAGGCTTTGAAGGAGATGCTTGCCCAAGCAGAGACGGTGATAAAACCAGGAGGACGATTGGTTGTGATAACGTATCACTCGTTGGAAGATAGAATTGTGAAGCAGGTAATGGCGGGTGATGGATGGAAAAAAATAAACAAGAAAGTAATTACGCCAAGTACGGACGAGCTTAATAACAATTCACGTTCGCGAAGTGCCAAACTTAGGATAGCGGAAAAAGTATAAATTATATAGACAAGAAACGAGAGATGAAAGACGAGAGACAAGAGACGAGAGACGAGGGGCGAGAGACGAGGGACGAGAGCTTAGAAGCGATAGAGACTCTTGCAAAAGTTATTAATCAAGAAGAAGGTGCAACAACCAATGAGAAGTTGACACTCAAGACGTTTGTAGGTGGAGACGCCTTGCAATACTCTATAGTAAAAAAAATGGTTGTTTTCACGATGTTTGTGGTATTGTTAGCGTTGATTTATACAGGAAATACTTATGTGGGGCAGCAGAAGGAGAAAGAAATAGACAGTTTGCGGCGTGTGCTTCAAGAAGAGCAATACAAAGCCCTTACGCAGTCTAGTGTATTGTTAGGCGAAAGTAGTTTGACACAAATAGAAGAACTTTTGAAACAAAATGGTGATTCAGCGCTTACAACAAGTGACACGCCACCGATAATTGTTAAGTAAATGAAGTATAATAAAAAATACATATCTAACACATTTACTTTCGTAATTATAAGCTTTTGGTTATGTGCTATCTTCATAATCATTAAGATGTTCATTACTATGACCATTGAAGCTAATAAATACGGTGAAATGATGCGTTTGTTGTCTGAACGTCCCGCAGGTAAATATATGGGGAAGCGCGGAGACATATTGTCGTCTGAAGGTTTGATTCTCTCTAGCAGTATTCCACGACATAAGGTTTATATAGATTTTCTCTCGGGACTTAAAGAACCGAAAAAATTTGTTAAGAGTCCAGATTCTATAAGCAAGAGTGATTCATTGTTTTGGGTGCGTAAAGACACTGCGCTCATGAATAATTTGGACACCATTTGTAGAGGACTTGTTAGGATTTGTAAGGTTGGTGATGTTCAATACTACAAAGACATTATTCTCGCAGGCAGAGCAAAGAAGAGTCGAAGATGTTTTATTTGTCCAGGAGTGAAGCTCAATCATCTTCAATACAATCAAATAAGAGAATTGCCATTTTTCAATCTTGTAAAAAACAACAAAACCAAATATCTTGTTGGACTAAGCAGTGAAGATAGAAATTATAGGGAAAAACCATTTGGTGCACTTGCACGACGTACCATCGGCGATGTTCAAGAAGTCAGTGACTCAAACAACGTATGTGTTCCAATTTCTGGTTTGGAATATTTCTATAATGACAAACTGACCGGTAAGACCGGTGTTCAACATCTCAAACGCTCTGGTTCAGCTTTCTATAACCACATCGACACGTTGGCCATTGATGGATACGATATGGTGACAACGCTCAATGTGAATATGCAAGAGATATGTGATAAGGCATTAAGAAAAAAACTCGTTGAATTAAATGCCGATTGGGGAGTAGTCATATTGCAGGAAGTAAGTACCGGAGACATAAAGGCACAAGTCAATCTTGGGAAGAACAATAAAGGTGATTATGTTGAAGATCGGAACTATGCTATATCTTCCCTTATGGAACCAGGAAGTACGTTTAAGACAGCATCAATCATGGTGGCATTAGATGATGGTGTGATAAAGATTACAGATAAGGTTGACACAGGTAATGGTATCATGAAGATATATGGTTCCACACTGAAAGACCACAACTGGACACGAGGTGGATGCAAGGTAATAGATGTGCCACACACATTGATGTTCTCGTCAAACATAGGCGTAGGTCTTCTCATTGACCGAAACTATTCCAAAGACCCACAGAAATTCATTGATGGACTTAAAAGAATTGGCATTATTGACACATTGAATTTACCATTCTCACGACCAGGCAAGCCAAAAGTCCGAAATCCGGAAAGTAGGATATGGTCTCCAGCCGATTTGCCGTGGATGTCATTCGGATACTCACTGCAGTTGCCACCTATCTATGTAGTTAATTTCTATAATGCTATTGCGAATAACGGTACTATGATGCAACCACGATACGTGAAAGCCATACAGAATCATGGAGAGGTAATAGAGGAATTCAGCCCCCAAGTGAAGGTACAACATATTTGTGGAGATCAAACACTTCGAGAAATCAGACAAGCACTCTTTGATGTTGTAAACCACAAGGACGGAACAGGTAAGCAAGCACGAGTTCGTAATCAAAGTTTCACAACATCGGGTAAGACAGGAACGGCGCAAATCTCTCAAGCAAAAGGAGGATACACTAACGGTATTCGTCAACACTATGTCAGTTTCTGTGGATACTTCCCTTCAGATGCTCCAAAATACACATGCCTTGTGGGAATACAGATATCTGGAGGACATGCTTCTGGAGGAGGTATGGCTGGTCCTGTGTTCTCTGAGATTGCAGATAAGATTTATGCACATTCTATACAGGATTTGTCAACTATTCAAGGACGTGTAAAACCCGTAGTTTGGAAATCTACACCAAAATCTAAGACTGATAAGACGTCATCACTTCCAAATCTCAAAGGAATGACAGCCAGAGATGCTGTTTATGAAATAGAACGGAGAGGTATGAAAGCAGTGATTGTAGGGAAAGGCAAGGTTGTAGAATATGAGAAGCATGAGGGTGAAGGCAAAAGACGAGAGAATAACGTGGTTAAAGTGATTTTAGGATAAATAAAAATTAAGTTATTGAATTGTCAATATGAAACTAAACGAATTAATTAAAGGGCTTAAGGTTATTGACATACACGGAAGTGTAGATAAAGAGATAACAGGCGTAAATATAGATTCGCGCCTTGTTGAACCAGGTCATTTGTTTTTTGCCGTTAAAGGCACTCAGACAGATGGTCACAACTATATAGATAAGGCAATAGAATTAGGTGCCGTAGCAATCATATTGCAAGAGACGAGAGACGAGAGACGAGAGACGAGAGAAGGAGTGACCTTTATACAGGTAGAAGAAACACAAATGATTGTTGGTGAGGTTGCAACACGTTTCTATGGTGACCCTTCATCACGGCTCAAGCTTGTAGGAGTGACAGGAACTAATGGTAAGACCACTACGTGTACTGTTCTCTACAATATGTTTTTAAAGATGGGTCACAAAACAGGTCTTCTCTCCACGGTTTGCAACTATATAAACCGTCAAGAATATCCTACTGCACACACCACTCCAGATCCAATCACCCTTAATCGAATGTTATCACGTATGGCAGACGAGGGGTGTGAATATGTTTTTATGGAAGTCAGTTCACATGCGATAAGTCAGAACCGTATTGGTGGTCTTAAATTCGCGGGTGGTGTTTTTACAAATATAACACGTGATCACCTTGACTATCATAAGACATTTGAAAATTACCTTGTAGCGAAGAAAACATTCTTTGATAATTTGAATTCAGACGCCTTTGCCATCACCAATATAGACGACAAGCATGGATTAGTCATGGTGCAAAATACAAAGGCAAACATAAAGACCTATTCAACCCAGCAGCAAGCAGACTTTTCTGCTCGTATAGTAGAAAGTCATTTTGAGGGTATGTATCTCAATATAAATGGTAAGGAAGTAGGTGTTCATTTTATAGGTAAGTTTAATGTTTACAACCTCTTAGCTATATATGGTACAGCCATTATGCTTGGCAAATCCGCAGACGAAGTGCTTGTTGTAATGAGTGATATGAAGCCAGTTAATGGTCGTTTTGAGGCAATCAGTTCTCCTAAGGGATTTACTGTTATTGTTGACTATGCTCACACACCAGATGCTTTAGATAATGTGCTCAAAGCAATACACGGAGTTATGGGAGAGAGAGGGCGTGTAATTACTGTCTGTGGTGCAGGAGGTAACAGAGATAAAGGCAAACGTCCACTCATGGCGAAGACCGCGTTGTTACAAAGCGATAAACTTATCCTTACAAGTGATAATCCACGATTTGAAGACCCCGAATCCATAATTAACGATATGTTGTCAGGACTTACAGACGAAGACAAGCAACGAGTGCTCGCGGTGACAGACAGGAGACAAGCCATTAAGACAGCATGTCTCATGGCAGAATCAGGTGACGTCATACTTTTGGCAGGAAAAGGACATGAGAACTATCAAGAGATAGAAGGGGTGAAACATCACTTTGATGACCATGAGGAAGTGAGAAAATGTTTTGGTTAATAAATGAGGGATAGAAGTTCAAGAATAAAAAATAAAAGACGATGTTATATTATCTGTTTGAATATTTAAAGGAGTTTGATATTCCAGGCTCATATATGTGGGGATATGTATCTTTCAGAGCCCTTATGGCTTTGATTTTATCACTTATTATTTCCATGTGGTTTGGTAAGGATTTCATTACGTTTATGAAACGCAACCGACACCTTGAGGCAGCAAGAGACGAACAGACCGATCCGTATGGTATCTACAAGACAGACACCCCGTCAATGGGGGGTGTGATCATCATACTATCTGTATTAGTGCCTATTTTATTGGTAGGCAAACTGACCAATGTGTATGTTATTCTACTGATTGCGACGCTTTTATTTTTTGGGGCACTCGGTTTTTTAGACGATTATATTAAGTTAAAAGGGAATAAAGATGGGCTTTCTCCTCGTTATAAACTCTTGGGGCAGATGGTTTTTGGCTGTGTTGTTGGGGTTGTGCTGTGGTTAAGTCCAGATGCAGTAGTTCGGGAGAATGTGGGAGAAGACGTGGTGAAAAATAAGACGGAGATAAGTCAGAAGTTTAAGGAGAAGAGAAAGTCAACCGTCACCACGGTTCCATTTTTGAAAAACAATAATCTTGACTATTACGAAGCATTCAGTTGGATACAAGATGGTAAGACGAAACGTGCGTGTGGTTGGGTTCTTTTTATCATCGTCACAGCATTTGTCATTACGGCAGTGTCAAACGGAGCAAATCTAAATGACGGAATGGATGGTATGTGTGCAGGCAATTCAGCCATAATATGTGTAGCGTTAGGCATCTTGGCGTACGTCTCTGGACACATACATTACGCTGATTATCTGAGTGTTATGTATATCCCAGGAACAGAAGAGATAGTTGTTTTTATTTGTGCTTTTGTGGGTGCACTCATAGGTTTCTTATGGTATAATATTTACCCTGCGAAGATATTTATGGGTGACACAGGCAGTCTTGCCATTGGAGGAGTGATAGCCGTCACAGCCATCATTATCCATAAAGAATTGTTAGTTCCAATCTTATGTGGAGTCTTTTTGGTTGAGAGTTTGTCGGTAATGTTACAAGTACAATATGCAAAATACGGAAATAAACGAGGGAAGAAACTGCGAGTATTCAAGCGCGCTCCTATTCACGACCATTTCCGAGTACTTAAGAGCCAGATGTTGCCAGACACGAAGTATCTGATAAAACGCCCAACAACAGTATTGCATGAGAACACCATAACCATTCGTTTTTGGATTGTAACTATCCTGCTTGCTGCAATAACAATAATAACACTGAAGATCAGATGAAAAAAATAGTCATACTCGGAGCAGGCGAGAGTGGTACAGGCTCTGCCATACTTGCAAAGGACAAAGGATTTGATGTCTTTGTCTCAGATATGTCACAGATAAAACCTGCTTATAAAGAGATACTTGATCGAGAAGGGATTGCTTGGGAAGAGGGACATCATTCAGAAGACAGAATACTTGATGCAGATGAAGTGATAAAAAGTCCAGGTATTCCTCCAACGGCACCAATGATACAGAAGATAATGCAGAAGCACATCCCCGTCATAAGTGAGATAGAGTTTGCTTATAGATACACAGATGCAAAGATGGTTTGTATCACAGGTAGTAATGGAAAAACCACGACCACCTCTCTGATATATTACATATTGAAAAATGCCAATATGAATGTAGGGTTGGCAGGAAATATCGGGAGAAGTTTTGCTTTGCAGGTAGCACGCGAACGACATGATATATATGTCTTAGAACTGAGCAGTTTCCAGCTGGACAATATGTATGATTTCAAGGCAGATGTTGCTGTGTTGCTCAATATAACCCCCGATCATCTTGACAGGTACGATTACAAATTAGAGAATTATGCCGCTTCTAAGATGCGTATTGTTCAGAATCAAACCAAGCAAGATGCTTTTATATACTGGTCAGACGACCCAATAATTACTTCATTTTTACAAGATGAAAAAAGAGACATCCAAGCAAGTACATATCCATTCAACGATCAAACCCCAATCACCGGTTCTCTCACTAAGTCTCAGTTGTCTCTTAAGGGCAGGCATAACCTCTACAACTCGTTGGCTGCAGGTATTGCTGCGCAGATAGTTGGTGTTTCTGATGATATCATCAGCGATGCTCTTCAACACTTTTCTGGAGTAGAGCACCGTTTGCAGAAGGTAGGAGAAATCAATGGCATTGAATTCATCAACGACTCCAAGGCCACCAATGTAGATGCTTGTTATTATGCACTTGAAAGTGTCACTCGTCCAACGATTTTGATTTTAGGAGGATTAGATAAAGGTAATGATTACTCACAGATATACAATTTAGTAAAAGAGAAATGTATTGGTCTTGTTTATTTAGGAGCAGACAATACGAAACTACACGATACGTTTGACGATACAGGCCTTCCGATAGCAGATGTAAACAACATGAAAGACTGTATTAAGGAGTGTTGGAAGATGTCACGTCCCGGCACCTGCATTCTCCTCAGTCCTTGCTGTGCAAGTTTTGATTTGTTCAAGAATATGGAAGACCGTGGTGAACAATTTGTGCAAGGCATGCACGAACTAATGATTAAGTAAAGAAAAATGACTATAAAGGAAATAGGAGCAAATATATTTAAGGGAGATAAGTCCATTTGGATGATATTTTTCTTGTTGTGCATGGTATCAATTACAGAGATGTACAGTGCATCAAGTAGTCTTATATCAGATGGTAATCATATAAGTCCTTTGATGTCTCACGTGAAGACATTGGTATTAGGTTCAGTTATCTTGCTTATAGTACAATACATACCATTTAAGTATTACAAAGTATTGTGGGGCTTCTTTTTTCTACTTTCCATGATATTGTTGTCATTAACCTTATTTGGAGGTGCTATCAACGGTGCAAAACGCTTTTTTGATTTTGGAGGGAAGACTTTTCAGCCATCCGAACTTGCAAAGACAGCTATGGTGATGGCATTAGCTGTAAAACTATCAAACAGCCAGGTTGAATGCAAGAAGCGAAAAGGAAAGAATATCATATCATACCCACAGGCAATCAAAGGTGGTTCAATGAATGTCTTTTGGTGGTGTGTTGCTTATATTTTAATCATCTCAGGACTCATATTGCCCGAGAATTTTTCAACAGCAGCATTAACTTGGACGATAGGAACCATTATGATGTTTTTGGGAAATATTGAGAAAAAATGCGTTTGGAGGTGGATAGCAACGTTTGCTATTTTGGGTGGTGTATCCTTTACAATTATGCTGTCCATTTCCAAGACGACACTACGTCATATACACCCTCGAGCAGTAGTTTGGAGAAATCGTTTAGTTTCTCATTTTGAAAAACAAGACACTATCAGCAAGACAATAACATTAGAAGAAGCACAAGAGCAAGAGAATGCAGCAGCTGTGACCATTGCCAATTCCAAGATAACCGGTAGAGGCATAGGTAATTCAATGGGTCGTAACTTCTTGCAGCATGCAGAGTCAGACATGGTTTATGCTATTGTGATAGAAGAGATGGGAGTGGTTGGTGCCCTGGGCGTGATGGGCCTTTATCTCTGGCTTCTTGTACGGGTGAAGAAAATTGCGAATAAGTGTGATTTGTTTTTCCCCGCATTTTTGGTGTCAGGTCTTGGTATTATGATGGTGCTGCAAGCACTAATAAATATGGGTGTGACAGTAGGACTATTACCAGTTACAGGACAAACCCTACCACTATTGAGTAAAGGAGGGTCATCAGTAGTAGTAGTTTGCCTGAATTTCGGTATTATACTTAATGTGAGCAGATACGTAGAAGATTTGAATAAGAAAGCGAAATCAGTAGTCCTTCCAGTTGAAGGTGATGATGTGGAACTAAAACAATAGAAACCGATATGAGACCAATAAGAGTTATAGTAAGTGGTGGTGGCACAGGAGGTCATATATTTCCTGCTGTCTCAATAGCAAATGCAGTAAGAGAGAGCCATCCTGATGCAGAAATTTTGTTTGTTGGTGCCGAAGGAAGGATGGAGATGCAGCGTGTTCCTGAGGCAGGGTACAAGATATACGGTTTACCCATTGCGGGATTTGACAGAAAGAACCTACTGAAGAACATCATTGTTTTGCAGAAGATATTAAAAAGTCGCAGTAAGGCAAAAAAGATAATCAAGCAGTTCCAGCCCGATGTAGTTGTAGGTGTGGGTGGTTATGCTTCAGGTCCCACACTCCAGGTCGCTGCCTCAATGGGCATTCCGACCTTGTTACAAGAACAGAATTCCTATGCTGGTGTGACAAATAAAATTTTAGCAAAACACGCCAAGCGTATCTGTGTGGCTTATGATGGTATGGAGCGTTTTTTCCCGGCAGATAAGATTATAAAGACAGGCAATCCTGTTCGTCAGTCTTTAGTTGCAAATCACTTATCAAAAGAGGAAAGCAGAGAATTGCTTGGAATCAAGCCAGATATAAAGACCATTCTCATAATTGGTGGTAGCCTTGGTGCACGAACCATCAATGAGAGTGTGTTGAGTCATTTGCAAGAGATAGCTCAGTCTCCAGTGCAGATTGTGTGGCAGACAGGTAAGTTCTATAGTAAAGAGATTCAGGAGCGGCTCTCAGAAGTAGGTTGTCCAGCAAACCTTTATGTCCGTGATTTCATATCCAATATGGACAATGCTTACGCAGCAGCAGACATTGTTATTTCCAGAGCAGGAGCCAGTTCCATATCCGAATTGTGCTTATTAGGAAAACCATGCATACTTGTTCCTTCTCCAAATGTAGCAGAAGACCACCAGACGAAGAATGCAGAAGCACTTTCTACTAAAGGAGCAGCACTCCTGGTAAAGGATGTAAATGCACGCGAAGAACTCATTCCTTTAACACTGACGGTAGTTGCAGACGATGCCCAGTTACAAACACTACATGAAAACATACTCAAACTCGCACTAAGAGACTCTGCAAAAATCATTGCAGAGGAAGTATATAAATTAGGAATGGGACTTAGTCAAGAGACGAGCGATGAGAAGAAAGAGGCAGAAACGCCACAAAACATCTATTTCGTAGGTGCTGGTGGTATTGGCATGAGTGCTTTGGTTCGTTATTTTCTAAATAAGAAGTGCAACGTAGGAGGTTATGATAAGACTCCAACACCTCTAACGAAACAACTCATTACAGAGGGTGCTCAGATACATTATGATGATGACGTCAATCAAATACCTATTTGTTTTAAAGACCCAGCAACTACTTTGGTCATTTATACTCCAGCCATCCCTGCCGACCACAAAGAACTCACTTATTTCAGAGAGAATGGGTTCGACATCCAAAAGCGTGCACAGGTTCTTGGCACATTGACGCGTCAATACAAAGGTCTGTGTGTGGCAGGTACTCACGGCAAGACAACCACCTCCTCCATGCTTGCGCACCTATTCCATCAATCACATGTTGATTGCAATGCTTTTTTGGGAGGAATAACAAAGAATTACGGAACCAATTACATACTCTCAGATAAGAGTGATTTTGTTGTTATTGAGGCAGATGAATTTGACCGCTCCTTCCATTGGCTCCGTCCATATATGTCTATCATCACGTCAACCGACCCTGACCACCTTGACATCTACGGAACCAAAGAGGCTTATTTAGAGAGTTTCCGACATTACACCTCTTTGATTCAGTCTGGTGGTGCTTTGCTTCTGCACACAGGCTTAGAAGTGCAGCCCGACGTACAAGATGGTGTTACTACATATACCTACTCACGAACGGAAGGTGACTTCCATGCAGAGAACATCAAGATTGGTGGTGGCGAGATAAGATTTGATTTTATCACCCCACAGGGACGCATTTCAGATATCAACCTCGGCGTACCAGTAACCATTAATATTGACAACAGTATTGCTGCAATGGCAGTAGCGTGGTTGAATGGTCTCACTGAAGAAGAGATACGTGAAGGAATGCGAACATTCGGTGGTGTTGACCGACGTTTTGATTTTAAGATTAAGAACGATCGCATTGTCTTCCTGAGCGATTACGCACACCATCCGAAAGAGATAGAACAGAGTGTGAAGTCTATCAAAGACATATATGCAGACAAGAAGGTATGTGCTATTTTCCAACCACATCTATACACACGCACTCGTGACTTTTACAAGCAATTTGCTGACAGTCTGTCGCTTGTAGATGAGGTCGTCTTATGCGACATCTATCCTGCCCGTGAAGCACCTATCCCAGGTGTCACCAGCCAACTCATTTACGACCACCTCAGAGAAGGTGTGGAGAAGTATTTGATACATAAAGAACAAGTGCTTGACTTCGTAAAGGATGGTGATTTTGATGTGTTGATAGTGCTTGGAGCAGGCGATTTAGATAACTATACAGAACAGATAACAGAGATATTAAAACAACGATAATGAAGAAACTTCTTAGGCTGATAACCATATTATTATTGTTCGCTGGTGTCGTGACATATATGTGTTACGTCGTGCTAGTTATGCCTAAGAAACATGATGATGAGGTTTGCAAAGGCATATTACTTCAGATAGAAGACAATCCACGAGCAGACTTCATCAACCGTCACAACATAAAAGCCCTCTTAGCTACCCAAAATCTTGACCCTGTAGGTAAGCCACTGCAAGATATAAATCTCAGTAAGATAGAAAAGTTTATCAATAGTCAGTCCAACATAGACAGTGTAGAGTGTTACAAGACCGTTGCAGGTAAGGTAGCAATTAAGATACGGCAGAAAACGCCAATTCTGTTTATCATGCCCGACTCCTTGAGTGGATATTATATTGACGAGAATGGTGACGTATTTCCAAACACCAATTACACCTATAACCTACCAGTTGTGACAGGCCATATAACACGAGAAGTCACCAGGGACAGTTTAGTTGAATTTGGGAAGTTTCTTTGTGAGAACACTTTTTGGGACAACCAAATCAGTCAGATTATTGTCACAGAAAAGGTTGAGAAGTCTGTCCCCGTAACTTTATTGGAACTCATCCCACGGACGGGTGATTATGTGATTTCTTTGGGAAGCATAGATGATTATCGTGTTAAGTTAAGACGTCTTCAAGTCTTTTACGATAAGGTTCTCCCTTATATTGATATGGAGCAGTATAGTAAAGTGAACTTAAAGTACCCAGGACAGGTGATTTGTACGAGAAAAGATAAATAAAATATAAAAGCAATATGAATGACATTGAGAACAAGGATTCAATCGTAGTCGGAATAGAACTCGGTTCATCGAAGATTACAGCCGCTGCGGGTAAGATGAAAGAAGGCACCATGCAAGTCATTGCCTACGCAGAAGAACGTGCGACAGACTGCATTCGTCGTGGTGTGGTGTATAACATAGAGAAGACCACACAATGTATTAAGAATGTAATTGCGAAGTTAGAAACCACGTTAAAACAACAAGTCACTCAGGTCTATATTGGTGTAGATGGGCAGTCTGTACAGTCAGTCGTCAACGTGATTAAGCGCGACATGCAGATACCTACATGCATCAATCAGACACACATAACAGACATAGAGATGGACGGCAGTGACATCCCGTTTGATGATTACGAGTTGTTAGACTCCTACCCACAGGAGTACACGGTTGATTCCAGTGTTGTGACAGACCCCGTAGGTATTGTTGCTACACACATAACTGGTCAATTTGTCAACGTAATTGCCAACCGTCGTTTGAAAGAGAACATCGTCACTTGCTTTGACAATACAGATATCAACATAGCAGGTTACGTAACCACCTCAACTCAGCAAGCCAAGTCCGTTGTTGGAGAGACCGAGAAGCGTAGTGGTTGTGCTGTGATTGACTTTGGTGCAGGCACCACCAGTATTGTTGTTTACAAAAACAATTTACTACGTTATGTTTCCACCGTTCCGCTTGGTTTTAACAATATCATTCAAGACCTCGTCACTCTGCTTCAGATAGAGAAGACAGAGGCAACTCAAATACTTCTTAACTACGGCACCGGTTCGCCAGATGATTATTTCCAGGACAACGATATAGAGACATCTTACACCACGACAGATGGTCGTCAAATCAAGATATCAGAAATACTCTATATCATCGATGCACGCCTCAATGAAATACTTGAGAACATACGTTATCAAGTCACTCAGTCGGGTTATGCCACACAACTACTCGGAGGACTATTCCTTGTTGGTGGTGGTAGCAATCTGAAGAACATTGACCGTGCCATCATGCGCACAATCAAGATTGACAAGATACGCATTGTTCGTAAGTTAGAGGTGCCACTGATAAAGAACAGTAACATCAGCAACCTTAACATAGAAAACGGAGCAAGCAGTGCCATCCTGTCTATTCTTGTTTCCGGCACAGACAATTGTGTAGGTGAGCGTGTCAGTGATCCCGACATCTTCGTGCAACAGCAGACACAAGAAGAAATCATCCGTCGAAAGACCAGTGCAGCCACTATAATACGTGAAGAAGAAGATGCTGTGACACATTTTGAGGCCATTAAAGGTAAGTTACGCCAAGCCATCGTACAACTTCAACAAAAAGATCAAGAGTTGTCTGACGACCTCTCCAACAAACGATTACGTGACGAAGCGGAAGATCTCATCATTGAGTGCACATCCATCATTGGTGACGACTATTCACAGTGTGTGCAGATACTCAAGAAAAAAGATAAATACAAGATGACTCTCAAGGAAGCAGAAGACCTCATCTTCAAACGTGATAGGTTCGTAGATGAACTAAGTGACACCATCACACAGTCTTCCAAAGAAACCAGTTTCCTCAACAGAGTGAAACAGTGGCTCAATGATTTAGTTAACGAAAAAGAATAAAACGAACATATTATGAACGAAAGAAGTGATGGATTTGTGTTTAACTTCACACAAAATCAAAACAGCAGTATAATAAAAGTCATTGGTGTTGGTGGAGGAGGATGTAATGCCGTCAATCACATGTATAATGAGGGCATTCAAGACGTTGCTTTCGTGGTATGTAACACCGACAACAAAGCACTCCAAGACTCCCCCGTTCCAGGTAAGTTACAACTGGGTAGTGAGGGGCTTGGCGCAGGTAACAACCCACAGAGTGGACGTAGTGCTGCAGAAGAGAGCATGCAGGAAATCAGGAAGATTCTCAGTGACGGCACCCGCATGGCGTTTATCACGGCAGGTATGGGTGGTGGCACAGGCACAGGTGCTGCACCGATCATAGCCAAGGTAGCCAAGGACTTAGGCATCCTCACCGTCGGCATTGTCACCATCCCATTCCGTTGGGAAGGAAATAAGAAGATTGACCAAGCGCTTGACGGAGTGGAAGAAATCAGTAAGAGCGTAGATGCTTTATTGGTGATAAACAACGAACGCCTACGAGAGATTTACCAAGACCTCTCCGTACTCAATGCCTTTGCTAAGGCAGACGACACACTCTGCAATGCAGTACGCAGCATTGCTGAGATCATCACCATGCACGGCATCATCAATCTTGACTTCAACGATGTGAAGACCGTTCTGAAGGATGGTGGTGTAGCCATCATGAGCACAGGCTACGGACGAGGCGATAACCGTATCTCTAAGGCACTCGAAAGTGCGCTCCATTCACCATTGCTCAATAACAACGACATCTATCATTCTAAGAAAGTGCTCCTCCATATATCGTTCTGTGGTGATGGCGAAGGCAATGCACTCATGATGGACGAGATGAATGAAATCAACGACTTCATGGATAAGATGAAGAGCGAAGACGTGGAGACGAAGTGGGGACTCTCCGTCGATGCTTCGCTTGACGACCAAGTGAAGGTTACCATCTTAGCAACAGGATTTGGGGTTAAGAACATAAACACTCCAGAGATGGAAAAACGACTGCTTGAACAAGAACGTCATAATCAGCAGTTAGACTTAGAACGTGCCGAGGAAGAGATACAACGTCGCGAACGTCGTGATGCCATTTACGGTGCCGACCGACGTGGTGGAGCCACTCGTCGCACCTGCTATCTATACGTCTTTAAGGCAGGAGACCTTGATAATGATGATATCATCAGCATGGTTGAGTCTGCTCCTACCTACAAGAGAAATAAGGAAACAAAGAAAATGTTAGAAGAAAGAAGGAGTTAAGGTTATGAAAAGAATTTTATTTACACTTTTATCGTTGTGTCTGACAGTCGTTACATTTGCAGACCAACCATTCCGCACTCAGCGTTATGATGCGCTGAACGTGGTCGATGTGAATGAAGAAAGCATAGTCTTCATAGGTAATTCAATCACTAACATGCACGAGTGGTTCGATGCGTGGGGAAGTGACCAACGTGTAGTTGGTTTTGGTGTGAGCGGTGCTGTGAGCAATGAGTTGCGCGACAACATTGAAGCCGTTCTCATAGGTCATCCAGCCAAGATGTTCATCCTCATAGGTACGAACGACCTCGGTACGTACAACAACGAACCAGACATACCTACAGCCAACATGCGTACCGTGTTGAGACGCATCACGAAAGAGAGCCCAAACACCGAGGTTTACGTGCAAGCCGTCCTACCTACTTGTGGCAACTATGCTGCACGTGTGCCTTACACTCAGACCTTGAACAGCAAATATAAAGAAGTCATTCAAGAAATAGGCAGCGACAAGGTACATTATCTTGACACCTTCACTCCGCTGCTCAGTGGTACAGTGCTCAACAGCGGTTACACAGCCGACGGACTGCACCTCTATGCAAGTGGTTACCAAGTATGGTGCCACGCAATAAAAGACAAGGTAGGTCTTACTCCCTCTTACCCAACCGTAGCAAAGCGTAAGATAACCAACCCATCCATAACAGGTTACAGTGGTAGTTTTCTCATGCGTGCCAGTTACTTCAAGGAACTCCCCGTGAATGATGGTGACATCCTCATCGTGGGCGACGACGTGACTCACCAGGGAGAGTGGCACAGCCTCCTTCATTCATCCAAGGTAAAGAACCGTGGTAACGGTTGGGGGTACAACAGTCTGAACGTAGAACAGATGACGCAGGTCATCCCAACCATACTCCACGACCAACCATCCCCAGCACAGATTTGGCTTAACATAGCACATAAAGACGCCAATAACAGTGTGTCTCCAGAGACGTTCAAGACCAACGTAGAGAACTTCATAGCCACAGCCAAGCAGAACTTAAATGCAGCAGCACAGACACGTTTCGTCCTGGCAGCCATTCATCCTTCAAGCACCGCAGCCACCAACACCAATTACATTACGAAGTACAATGCTGCGATGAAAGAGATTGCTGATGCCAACGAAGACGTAGATTATGTAGATACCTACACACCACTCCTGAAGGGTAGCGTTGCAAATACAGACTACATAACAGGCGGACGTCTTTACGGACTGGGTTACATCAAGATGGCTACGACCATGTTGAGTAAGATACAAGAAGCCGACCCTACTGCTTACGTGATGAGCGAGGAAGACGCTACCACACATTATGAGTTGGTGAAGGCGAGAAACGACTTAGGCGTTTTCACTGCCAACACAGCCGATTTCCTTGACGGTATTACTGAAGGCCAATACAAACAATCTCTCGTTGAGGCTTTGGAAACATGTGTAGGTAAGAGTTGGGCACTGCTTGCAGGCGACCCTACCTCCGAGCAACTCGCTGCCATGAAGTTACAACTCAAGGAAGCACGCAATGCTGTTGATGGCATTAAGACCACCACCATCGCTGACGGTGCCTTTGCCGATAACACCACTTGGTACACCCTTCAGATAGCAGCGCCAGGATTTTATATAAGTGACAACGGCACAGCGTCTTATATTGCTTTAGATGCTACAAGCACAAAATTCGAAGACGCCGACCTCTGGTGTTTCACAGGCAATGAGTCCGACGGCTATCGTATTTATAATAAGAAACGCGGCGTAAAGCACGTGTTGGCATCACCAAAGACCATGAGTGGCACCACAGGTTCCACAGCCTATCCAGTGATGAAGAACACCATATTGCTTGGTACTACCTACGTGGCAGAATGGGCATTTGACGATACCGACATCCTCGGCGACGACACTCCAGCCTATTATATGTCACAAAAGATAAATAGCAGCAACATACTTAATAACCGTGAATCTAAACTCGCTTTCTGGACAGCAGGCAAGGACGCAGGCAGTGCCGTACAAATCCTTGCAGCACGTACCGACGTGACTGTCAGCATGAGCACAGGTTCGTTCACAGCAGGCAGTGGCAGTTTCTCTTCCAATTGGCAGGCCACAGGTGACTATCCAGTCAACCTCAACAGCGGTGTTAACAACATGACCTCTGACGGCGACAACCTGAAGATTTATTCAGGCACAGCCCTGACCTCTACTTACACCATCACAGCCCCTGATGGTTGGAGAGTGCTTGGTTACCAGTTCGATATGCAAGCCTCTGAGAGTGCAGCAGAAGGTGTTACCCTGACCACTTGCGACAATCAAGTATTCACAGCCAGCACTACGGCACAGACTGTCGAAGTGAGTGGGTGGAAGGAAGACGCTGCATCGTTTGTCCTCTCTGGTGCAAATAAAGGTATTTTGTTGACCAATATGCGTGTAATGCTTGTACGTTCTACTAATGCCACAGAAGAACAAGTGAATGTGTTCATCACCACCAGTTCACCAAACTACAGAATTCCAGCCATTGCCACGACACGCAACAACACAGTCATTGCTGTTGCCGACTATCGTTATGGTGGTGCCGACATAGGTTACGGAAGTGTAGAATTACGTCGTCGCACCAGTACCGACTGCGGTCAGACCTGGAGTGATATATTAGAGTTCACCGACGGAGAATACGCATCGACACCTACTCCTAAGTACGACGCTGCTTACGGTGACCCTTGCATCGTAGCCGACCGCACGAGCGACCGTCAGATGATTTTATCTTGCTCAGGCAATACAGGCTTCCCAAGTGGCACACGTCAGGTGCACCAAGGCATCACACGCTTCTACAGCACCGACGAAGGCAAATCATGGAGCAAGCCAGTCAATCTGGAAAGCATATTTTACAGTTTCTTCGACAACGGTTGTAGTAGAGGACCTATTCAGAGTATGTTTATCGGTTCAGGACGCATCTTCCAGAGTCGTATTGTGAAGGTAGCAGACTACTACAGACTCTATTGTTCTGGACTGGTGAAAGACAAGAACGGCACCTACTGCAATTACGTCTTTTACAGTGATGACTTTGGAGAGACCTGGAACGTACTCGGCGACATCAACACCCCACCAATCCCAAGTGGTGCTGACGAGCCAAAGACCGAAGAACTCCCTGACGGAAGCATCATCTGTTCTTCCAGAACCACAGGACGTTGGTTCAATATCTTCACCTTCACCGACAGCGAGAAGGCAGAAGGTTCGTGGGGCACAGTGGCTAAGTCCGACAGCAGCAATAAAGGTGTCTATGGAGCCAGCTGTAATGGTGAGATTATGATTGTGCCAGCCAAGCGTAATGCTGATGGTAAGTCCGTCTTCCTGGCACTCCATAGTGTCCCTGCAGCATCAAGTCGTATCAATGTGAGCATTTATTATAAAGGACTGCCAGACTTAGAGTCATTCTCTACACCATCTGTTTTTGCTGCTAATTGGGAAGGCAAGCACCAAGCAAGTAAGATGGGGTCTGCCTACTCCACGATGACCATCTTGCCAAACGACCACATAGGATTCCTTTACGAGGAGAGCACATTCGGAAAAGACTACACCATCGTATTCAAGGACTACAGCATTGAGCAAATCACAGACAGCGCTTATTCCTACGACGCCACCCTCGACCGTACGGAGTGGCTTGCAGACCAGGTTCAGATAAGGATCGACGAACTCTTCTCTGGCGAGGCAACCAACTATGTTGGCAGTATAGATAAGACCAAGAAGGTAGAGGTAGATGCTGCGGTAGCACGCTTCCGTCTCACGAAGTCACAAGCCGATTACGAAGCTATCATCAACGTAATAAGGACTGCACAGATAAAAGTGCAGTCCACTGCAACCTATTTGATAAACAATAAACTCTATCCCACGCTTTACCTCTCACATAACGGCACACGCTTCACTGGGTTAGCACGCAACGAAAACAACGAGACACAAAACTTTGTGTTTGTACCCGCTACGACCGAAGGACAGTGGTACATCTACAACCCAAAGAAGAAGCTATACCTTCAGAACACCCCTGCAGTATATAATGAAGTGCCAACAACCACCCTGAAGTCCTCTGCAGGTGCTTACCGAGTAGAGAGCAATTATGATGGAGAGAGTGTGCTTATGTGTGTCACACCTACCAACTCCACCTATCCAGCCGTGCATCTTGATTCATCAAAGAAGTTAGTTCCGTGGGAGTCGTCAGCAGATGCTTCTAAATGGTATATTATAGTTAAGGAAGACCCTTCGTCCGTAGAAGAACTGTCTTTGCATAATATGGATGAAGACTTTTCACGCACCTACAACCTACAAGGACAGATAGTTGATGACCACTATCATGGTATCGTAGTGAGTGCGGGAAGAAAAATCTTGAGATAGAGAAAAATACCGCTTTGAGAATTATTTTGTGATGATGTTGCAGATTTTGTCCTGCAACGCGTGTGCCTGGCTTGTTTCTTTCACCCCGTTATTCATTATGCTGAAGGCCAACATGTGCCCGTTGCTTGCCTTGGCGTAACCAGCCAAACAACTGACGCCCGTCACCGTACCCGTCTTAGCATGTACGTTGTTGTAGGCACTACCCTGTTGCATTCTGTGTGATAACGTACCATCTACGCCAGCGATAGGGAGCGAAGGGTACAGGTAATCATAGATATTTGTGTGTTTGAAGGCATAAGCCAGCAGAGCCACTTCCATTCGTGGAGTGGCGTAATTATATAGAGATAGTCCACTGCCGTCAGCCACGTCAGCATCGCTCACGCTCACGCCAGTGAATACCGCCACTGCCTTCCTCACTGTCTGCATCACCTGACTGATACAGTCCTTCGTAGAACAATGTTTTCCTGTTTCATTTCCAAGTTGGAAGAACATGCTCTCCGCGTGTTTGTTATTACTCTTCTTCATCATGCTGAGCAACACGTCATCCACTGTGTGCTTCAGAGTGAGAATCAGTTTGCCACCACCTTTATATGTAGCCACGCCTGTAGAGGTGTTTGTTGTGACCTTTATTCCGTTTTTTCGCAGTAAATCCACCACACCTTGTGTGAGATATTTCTCTGGGTGGTAATAGCCTATTCGGCTGATGCTACTGGTTGAGGCATCTCCTTGTAACATAAGTGGTGTTAAGAGTGGGTTCTTGTCGTCCCAGCACCATCCCATTCCTAAGAGCAATGTGTCTTTCATGCTCACGTCAGCGTAGATTTTCCCATTTATGGTGGTGATGCTATCCGTTTTCAGCAGGCTAACCATCTCTTGGAAGTCAGTCATGCGGAGCAAAGGGTCGAAGTCCCCCGTTATGTAGATATCTCCACCGAGTGTTTTTTTGCCCAATGAGTCGGTCGTCACCGTCCCCGTACGATAGATGTGAGTGGAATAAGTGTGTTCAGCGCCGAGTCTGTCCAGCGCCGCAATGGCGGTGGTCAGTTTCTGTGTAGATGCAGGACGCATCATTTTGTTTTGATTATGTCCAAACAGAGTCTTTCCGTCAGTGAGGTCATACACGCACAACCCCGTGAAGTAATGGTCGCGGTCTGCCTGTTTCATCACCTCTTGCAGTTTGTTAGTGATGGTTCTCTCCCAACTTGTGGGTGTGACTGTTATTATTGAGTCCTCTTGTGCCCACAGTTCCGTCAGTGTGCAGAACCACACGGCAATTATAAAAAAGTATTTCTGTCTCATCATAATCTAAAAAAAATGAGCGCACAGAGGTGCGCCCATTCTTTTATGTTAATTTGTTATTAGTCTTCGATGAATGTAGCAACACGGTTCCAGTCATTCTCTGGGAAGATTTCGCTTGTTGCGCCAAGACCTTCAGCCTTAACACGCTTAGCGTCAATCTTGTAAGTGTTTACGAGCATATTCTTAACAGCGTTAGCACGGTTCTCAGAAAGCTTCTGGTTGAATTCCTTGCTACCTTCTGGAGAAGCATAACCCTTAATTGTAACAGTTGAGTTAGGATTGTTCTTGAGGTATGTAGCAATCATCTGAACGTTTGCCTTTTGAGTGTTAGAGATAGCATATTTAGCCTTTTCGAAGAGAACTACAGGAGCGAGCTTACCCTTAACCACTGTAGTAGTGTTAACGGTTGGCTTCTTGTTCTTCTCAGCAGCGAGTTGAGCCTTGAGGTCGCTGATTTGACGGTTAGCAGCGTCGAGGTTGCTACGGAGACCGTTTACAGCAGCGTTAGCAGCGTCGAGGTCAGCTTGGCTGTAGAGCTTGTCGCAATATGCGAAGTCGCTACCGATCTTGTAAGTTACACCAGCAGTGAGTTGCATAACTGCATCGTCCATGTTAAATCTCCAGAACTTCAACTCACCAGCCTTTGACTGATACTGAAGAGCTGGGCGAACGTTGATTTGCCAGTCCTTAGCAACGTTGAAGTTGAGGTCGAGTGCGAGGTTAGTAGTACCGTAGCTATTTACGTCGTCACCCTTGCCGTAAGGATGTCCATAGAGGTGTCCCCATCCAAGACCTGCTTCAGCAGCTACTTCGATAAGACGTGGTTGACCTTTGTAACCAAGGAAAAGGTTTGAAAGGTTTACCAATGCGTTAGCACCTACGTTAGAAGCGTCAATAGCAGTCTTTGTACCGTGAATAGGGCTGCAATTAGTGTGTTCACCTCTGTAGTTTCCGTTGTTACCATTGATGAATGCCTCACCATAAAGACTAACACCCATAACTGTGTTGAAGTACTTGTTCACTGAAAGGCGAACAACTGGGCGCATGTCATTAAAGAAATCACCACCATACATTGGTTCATAAACACCACCCTGGAGAGATACTGAAAGGTTGTCAGTAAGACCAGTGTTTCTCACTGCTGCATTCTGAGCGTTTGCTGCAAATGCAAATGTTGCGAGCGCAACAATCAAAGTAATTTTTTTCATAATCATTGTTAATAAAAAAACCTTAAAAATAATTTAAAAATAATTAATATTTCTTCAATTCACGTCGCAAAATTACATAAAAAAGAGTAATCATCCAAATTTTTTTGCACTTTTTTTGGGTCACCAGTAAAACCGTGTGTCTGATATGGCTATATTTTGTTAAAG
>R20__coassemble_608_pt1 | contig 25124 bp, 23 predicted proteins | sample R20__metabat2_high_PE_015 | metagenome-assembled genome bin R20 | reverse complement strand
CTCATTAACTTTTATGCTAATTCTTTGTCCTTTTTTTGCGCGTTCTACAGGTTGCAAGTCATAACGTATTTCATCTGCCGTTTGAATCAAAGCACCAGTAGTAGTTCCTGTCACAAGTATCTTATCGTGTACAGTCAGTTCTTCGTTCTCTATGAGAAATTCTCCAACACCAATATTGCTGAAATACTTCAAGCATTTCCCCACATATACCTTTTTCTCCGTTGCTTTATTACCATACACTTCGCACCATTCGCCGAGTTTTGCCCCTTGATAATATCCATCCCAAAAACCACGATTGAAAACGGTTGCCAAGCGTATGTTCCATTCTTCTTTTACTTTTTCTAACTCTTCGCTCTTCCCTTCATCACCTATACTCTTGAGTGCTGTTTGAATGGCTTCGTCATAACAACTGACCACCGTCTGCACATACTCTGGTCCACGTGCACGTCCTTCTATTTTAAAGACACGCACACCAGCTTTCATCATTATATCAATAAATTCAATTGTCTTCAAATCCTTTGGAGACATAATGTATTTATTGTCTATATTGAGTTTACTGCCTGTTTCTAAATCTGTCACCTCATAACCACGCCTACATATCTGTACGCACTCACCACGATTAGCGCTTCTTCCCGCATTATTTAAGCTGAGATAACATTTACCACTGACAGCCATACACAATGCTCCGTGACAAAACATCTCAATTCTAATCAATCTACCCGATGGTCCACAAATCTTTTGTTCCTGTATTTGTTTCCATATAGCAGACACTTGCCACATGTTGAGTTCGCGAGCCAAGACCACCACGTCTGCAAATTGAGCGTAAAATCGCAAAGCCTCTATGTTGGAAATATTAAGTTGAGTAGATAGATGTACCTCCATCCCCACACGTCGGCAATACATCATAACGGCTACATCACTTGCTATGATGGCAGATATCTGTGCTTCAACGGCTGCATCTATGATTTCATGCATGTCGTTGACATCTTCTTCGTATATTATTGTATTGACAGTGAGATAACTTTTTACATTATTTTTTTTACATTGCTCCGCTATCTCTCGCAAATCATCTATTGAAAATGTATTAGCTGAATGAGAACGCATATTTAATTTACAAACTCCAAAATATATGGAATTAGCCCCTGCGTTAATGGCTGCAGCAAGACTCTCGTAAGACCCCACGGGAGCCATGATTTCAAAATCACTCCTCTTCATGCGGAAGGAGGGGGATTCGAACCCCCGGAACGATTGCTCGTTCGCCGGTTTTCGAGACCAGTACATTCAACCACTCTGCCATCCTTCCTTTGGTTGACCCTACTTAATCAACCCTTTACTCCAAATTTTTATTTTTTAAGAAACCAACAAATTCTTTCCTGTCATCTCCGCTGGTTGTGCAAGTCCCATAATATAAAGAATTGATGGAGCCACATCTGCCAAAACTCCGTTCTTCACCTTAGCTTCAGTATTTTCTGTAACGTAAATACATGGAACAGGATTGAGAGAGTGTGCCGTATTTGGTGTGCCATCTGTATTGAGTGCATTGTCTGCATTACCGTGGTCTGCTATTATGATTGCCTCATAACCCACTTGCTTAGCTGCTTCAATCACCTCTTTCACACAAGCATCAACAGCAGCTACAGCTTTTTCAATAGCCTCATAGACACCTGTATGTCCTACCATGTCTCCATTTGCGAAATTCACAACGATAAAATCGTAATAATCGCGTTTTATTTGTTCCACGAGTTTGTCTTTTACCTCATACGCACTCATCTCTGGTTTCAGATCGTAAGTTGCCACCTTTGGTGAGTTCACCAAGATACGATCTTCTCCATCGTACGGAGCTTCACGTCCACCATTAAAGAAGAAAGTAACATGTGCATATTTCTCTGTCTCTGCTGTATGTAGTTGTTTTTTACCTTGAGTAGAGAGATATTCTCCAAGTGTATTTTGAACATTCTCCTTAGGGAAGAGTATGTGCAGTCCCTGAAATGAAGCATCATATGGTGTCATACAATAATACTGTAAATTAGGTACTATCGCCATTCCTTGTTCTGGCATATCCTGTTGCGTCAATACTATTGTTATTTCTTTTGCACGGTCATTGCGATAATTATAAAATATGACAACATCGCCCTCTTCTATTCTTCCGTCCACCTCTTGATTATTGATTGGCAAAACAAACTCATCCGTCACACCTGCATCATAGCTAGCCTGCATGGCACCAATCAAATCATTTGTTTGCTTACCCTCACCTTTCACGAGCAAGTCATAAGCTACCTTGATACGTTCCCAACGCTTATCACGATCCATTGCGTAAAAACGACCTATTATATTTGCTAAATGACAGTCAGTCTCTGTGCATTTATCTATTACGGATTTGATAAAACCAAGCCCACTCTTTGGGTCTGTGTCTCTTCCGTCCATAAAGCAATGAATGAAGGTATTTGTGAGTTCGTACTTCTTGCTTATCTCACACAATTTGAAAAGATGAGACAACTGACTATGTACTCCTCCATCACTGGTGAGTCCCATCAAATGCAGTTTTTTGCCAGTTCTCTTTGCGTATTCAAAAGCACTAATTATCTCTGGGTTAGTGTAGATACTATCATCTTTGCACGCACGATTGATTTTCACAAGATCCTGGAACACAATACGTCCTGCACCTATGTTAAGGTGTCCTACTTCCGAATTTCCCATCTGTCCGTCAGGAAGTCCCACATTCTCTCCACTTGCTAACAGTTGACTGTGAGGATAGGTCTGCATGAGGTAATCCATATATGGTGTAGGAGTTTGATAAATCACATCACCTTTTTGTTTGTTTCCGATTCCCCATCCATCAAGAATCATCAATAATGCTTTCTTTTTCATGTTTCTAATAATTATTTTTTGTTTCGTTTAATAAATCCAAAGGTCTTTACACTCGTGTATTGCCTCCACAAATTCAGTTTTCTATATCGTGGCACACCATGCCGGCGTATGAAATCGCGTGCGCTGTCCAACATACGTTCAACAACCCGTCCATCAAGGTATGGATCATAATTCTCTATTACCCACCGACGCTTTTCTGCGTAGGCATCTCGTTCAATATTATCATGATAAGCAGCAGACAACTCATTAGCATCTTTGATGTCACACCAGTAATTCTTTGACTCGATAGACTTATATGTGATGACGGGTTTATCAAGTAATAAACATTCGTAGATGGTACTACTGCTGTCGCTGATAACCATATCACACATAAACATAAACTTACTGATTGAGAAATCATCCACACAAATGATATTATCTACTTCCTCAGACAATTGTTTGTATTCATCTAACCACTTCTGTGCCGTCAGTGGATGGAACTTACACATAAGAACAATATCTTCTTCTTGTGCCAATTTCTTCAGAGAGTCCTTCAAATAAGGAAGTGATGTCAAAGACGGCGAGAACGTAGGAGCATAAAGCACTATCTTTTGTTTCCCGTACTTTTCAAGGATTGCTTGACGCTCTTCATCGTACGAGTGTAGGTGTTCCACAATCCAGTCCTGACGTGGCCATCCTGTTTCAATTACCTCAAAGTCTTTATATCTTTTCCACAGTTGTTTGAATCGATTTGTAAAATATGGTCCTTGTGTGTAATATATATCAAAATATCTACGAATTATGAATTGGTCTTTCTTGTCTGCGTACCCATGAAATACACATGTTTTCACACCCGGCAAGTAGAACGGGACAATGTTTCCCGGACAGATAATCATTTCTGGACTCCAATCATAGACTTCCTGCATGGAATTTGTGTAAGTCACTTTATCTTTAAAAGGGAAGTCTTTAATTTTTCGAGAATCAACATACCACAATGTCTCGTCACCAGACGTCTTATTAACATAATCCTGTACTGGTTCTAAGATACCAATTGCATATCTATTTTCACAAAACAAACAAATTCTCATAGTCAGCTCTTCTGTAATACAATCTTAATCTCTCTATTTTTCCCTTCTTTCACCTATTTCATCCCCTCTGCTATTTTAAGGTCTTCTTCATCATCTATTTCATACCATATTATATCGTCCTTCTTTAATAGATAAATAGGACATTCATGTAATGATGTTTCCAAGAAAAAAGGTTCATAACTTGATTTTTCTTGCTGTGGCAATTGCGATTCAAATTTCTCACATATAGTACGATAAAACCTATTACTGAGTTTATGTATTCCTATCAGTTCACCACATGCTTTCACCTCATTTCTGTTCTTTGACCAGCCAACAAACCTATGATTTTCATCTTCTTCCACAAAATACGAATCCTGAAATTTCACCACAGGAGTGGTCAATATAGCAGACTCATATTCTGTTTCCTGTAGTGCCATGATGGCTTTGTCATCAAAGATAAGGTCAGAATCAAGCATTAAAATATCGTCATCACCTATCAACTCACGACAATTCCACAGTGTGTACATACAATTTGTCTCTGCATATCTTGGAGAGTAGCAGCACTCTATTTGAGGGTATTTTTTCGCAAGTTCTTCGTAAGCTTCTTTATGCCATCCCGTACCTATGATTATGCGCTCTACTCCACATCTTATCAGTGTTTCAACCGAACTAACCACCATGGGTTTCCCATTGATTTCCACAAACCCTTTCGGTATCTTTCCCGTGTATTTGCCAAACCGGGTACCCATTCCGGCAGCCATGATGACAGCAGTCTTAACCATTATTTTCCGTCTTATAAAAATCCTTAATTTTATTTACCACCCTACACATCTGCTCTGTCGTTCCTATCGTTACACGGAAACAATTCGTCAGGATATTATCTTGGGTTGTATTACGCACAAAGATATTGTTTTCTGCAAGATAAGACAAAAGATTTTGTTTTTCTTCGTAGTTCTTAAATTTCAGAAGCACGAAATTACCTGCACTTGGGTAAAATGTGAATTTATCTGCAAACTGCTTTATTTCTTCGCAGAAATAATCTTTCCCTTTATGCACTTCATCAACATATTTCCACATATAATCCACATCTGTCAAAACAGCAACCGCTGCCTCTTGTGCAAAGGTAGAAAGATTTTTAGGATTACGGATTCTGTTGACGAACTGCACATTGTCTTTTGAACCGATGAGGTAACCCACTCTCAAGTTAGCCAATGCAAAAGCTTTCGACATAGTACGTGAGATGAGTATGTTATCATACTTAAGTACCAAATCCTTGCAAGTCATTCCTGAAAACTCATAATATGCTTCATCTATCAAGAATAATGTGTCTGGGAATAAATTCAAAAGGTGTTCTATATAATCCTTACCATGCAGATTTCCTGTTGGGTTGTTAGGGTTACATATATAAACCACTGCAGGTTCCTTTTCAGTTATATCTGCTTCAAATGCGTCTGCATCGAAGGTGAAATGCTCACCATATTTAGAAAAATACACATCTGCACCGTTAGCCTGACAGGTAAGACGAAAATTATCGTATGATGGTCCCAATATCATCACGGGGTCACCGACACTGATGAATACCTTACAAATATATTCATGCAATGCGTCTGAACTACTAAAATACTGAACATTATCCTTTGGCACGCCTACATAATCCGCCAACAACTGATGTAGTTGTTCGTTATATGTGGTAGGGTACAAATTGAAAAAACTCTGTTCTTCCAATAAATCCCTTAATCGTTGTTTTACCAAAGGAGAAGGTGGAATGGTTGCCTCGTTCCAGTCCAGTTTGAGGATTGACTCTCTCTCCTCTGGTTCAACAGACCATATCTTATGCGAAGCCAACTTATATGGTTTCAGATTTCTAAGATATTTATTTGGAAATTTCATATTTATTGTAGTTTGGACCGTCTAAATCTGCATTTGTCCCTCACGAAATCTGCAACGGTCTGCTAAACACCTCTTCCAGAGATATCATTGTTTCCGTAGCATCTATTCCTTCTATGACTTGTATTTTTTTATTAAGCACTTGCATCAACTGCTCATTATCTTTCACGTAGAGTTTTATAATCAATGCGTATGGTCCAGTTGCATAATGACACTCTACTATTTCTGGAATCTCCTTTAAACTTGCAGATACAGACTCAAAGTAAGAACCTCTCACCAATTTGATACCCACATAAGTACAGGTGAGGTAACCCAAGCTCTTCGGATTTATATTGTAGCTTGATCCTGTGATAATGTGTTCGTCAATCATGTGTTGTACTCGCTGGTACACCGATGTTCGTGACACACCACACTTCTCTGCTACATCCTTGAACGGAATGCGAGCATTCTCAGCAATAATACTTATTATCTGCCGGTCTAAGTTATCCAATTTCAACATTTTATTTCACTCCAAGTTTTCCCAATACCTGACTTGTTATGTCTGTGCTTATCGTCTCGTTGATAAAAGGCAAGCTATTGACATCCATCACATAGATATAGCCACCTGCCTGGCCGATTTCTTTTATTGCCTTGTTTACCTTCTCACCGATAGCTGCCAGTTTTTCATTACGCAACTTCTCAAGTTCCTCTTGACTTGTTTGATAGTATTGCTGTAGGCGTTGATTGAGTTCTTGCAGTTCTTGCTCACGATGTTGTTTCACTGCTGCAGGTAGTTTTTCAGATTCTTTCTCGTAAGCAGCGAGTTTCGTTTGCAGTTCTTCCTGCATACGTTTGAGTTCATCCTCATACTGTTTCATTTGTGTTTGAATCTCTGTTTGTGCAGCTGTATATTCAGGCATACCCTGAACAATTTTTGCTTGATCAACATGTGCGAATTTCTGTGCACTTGCACCTACTGTAAATGCTAAAGCCAATGCTAAAGCCAATGCTGTTTTTTTCATACTATTTTTATTTATTTGTTATTTATTGTTTTTTTGCCATTATTTAGTTGAATAACCCAGTTTCGTCAACACCTCGTCACTAATGTCTATCTTTGGAGAAGCATAGATGATACTGCCACCTGAAGCACGGTCCAACACGAGTTGATATCCCTTCTGGTCACATATATCTTTCACTGCATTATATATTTCGTCCTGGATAGGTGCCATCAGGCTCTGTCTTTTCTTGTACAAATCCCCTTCACTGCCGAAATACTTTTTCTTCAGGTCGCTTGCTTGTTTTTCTTTTGCGATGATAGCCTCTTCAGCTTTTTTCTTTTGAGTATCAGACAAGAACACTGTTTCACTTTGGTATTTCTTATACTGCGACTCCACGTCTGTCAATAGTGCCTGCACCTCGCTCTCCCATTTCTTAGAGAGTTGGTTCAATTGTTCATTTGCTCGTTCGTAAGCAGGTACATTCTTCAAGATGTACTCCATATCAACAAGAGCATACTTCTGTGCGTTTACACCCATTGTAAATGCTAACGCCACTGCTAAAATAAATGATGTCTTTTTCATATTTTTTCTTTTATTTTTTAAAATTCCTGTCCTAAGATGAAATGGAACTGACTACCGCTGTAGCTTGTTGAACCAAACACTTTATCAAATCCGTATCCCCAGTCTATACCCATCAGTCCCACCATTGGGAGCATGATTCTCACACCAAGACCTGCGGAACGTTTCATATCAAATGGATTGAAGTTCTTCACGTTGTTCCATGCATTACCTCCTTCAATAAATCCTAAAGCATAGATATTAGTTGAACCATTCAACATAAGTGGATAACGCAATTCTGCAGCCATACGAGTGTAGGCATAACCCTCCGAACCATAAGGAGTGAGTGCTCCGTTATCATATCCTCTCAGTCCGATGGTCTCTGTGTAGTAATTCGATGAATATCCTGTCATACCATCACCTCCAACGTAGAATGTCTCAAATGGAGATTGTTTGTGTTTGTTATAATAACCCAGAATACCCATATCAAATCGTGTCATAAGCACGAAACACTTCTGTCCACTTGAGAGTGGGGTATAGAATTTAGAGTTGAATTTCCATTTGTGATACTCAATCCACTTATATTTTTTCTCCAAGTCGCTTTGGTAATTGGCGTCAGCTGAGTTCGTTGCCATATTGGCATAATCCACACCGTCCCAAAGTGAATATGGAGGAGTAGAAGACACCGACATACTGATTTGTGAACCTCTTCTTGGGAACACGCCGTTATCTATTGATATTCGTGAGAGGGCTAATGTGAGGTTTATGTTATTACAATTTCCGTTTGATATGAGGAAGTACTGCCAATCTTTCAACATATAACGTGTAAATGCCAAGCTTGCCGACACTTGGAAGTTATTATCTGGCCAATTCAGACGTTTACCCCATCCCACGGAAGCACCAAATAACTGAATGTACTTATCGGGGTCGTAGTACGAAGAGTAACTATTATAGTAAGAGTTATTATAATTACCGTACCCATACAACATAGAGTAATAACTATTGTAATAAGCACTGTTATAATAGGAGCTGCTTATGTCTGTCTGCCTTGAATAGAATGCTGATACGGAGAGTGAGTTTGGTCGTTTACCACCGAACCAAGGATCATAAAATGATATGTTATATTGTTGATAATAACTTGCATTTGTTGACGCGCTGATTTCAAATTGTTGTCCGTCGCCACGAGGCAAGAAGCCTTTCGTGTATTTGTCACGTTTGAATATGTTACGCATGGAGAAGTTGGTGAACTTCAGTCCCACTTTGAATGTCACACCAATCTGTCCCCAACCCAATGAGAACTCTACCTGGTCGCTGGACTTTGGTGAGAGTCCGAGGTTCAAATCCACCGTACCATTATTTCTATCTGGCACAGGGTCGAACTTAATGGCTTCTGGGTCGAAATACCCCATCTGTGCAATCTCCTGATAAGTCATCTTGAAGGCGTCCATACTGAAGAGGTCACCTGGTTTCAGTTTCAGTTCTCTTCGCACCACGTCCTCATAGACCTGTGTATTTCCGTAAATCTTAATTTGGTTGATAGTGGCTTGAATACCCTCGTAAATTCTCACTTCCAGGTCGATGGAGTCTCCGTTCACGGTTGTCTCAATAGGGTTTACCTGATTAAACACATAACCGTCGTTAAGATAATAGTTTGACACAGCATCTTCGTCAGTATGGAGTCGTTTATCTATTCGTGTTTTATTATACACATCTCCCTTTTCCATACCGAGGATTTTATTAAGTCCATCTGATGTAAAGATAGTATTTCCAACCCAATTGATATTACGTATGAAGTACTTCTGTCCTTCTTCGAAGCTAAGATATATATCAATCATGTTATCTCCCAAATCCACGATACTGTCTTTCGTAATCACTGCGTCACGGAATCCCAGTTCGTTATATTTGGTCAGCACTCGTTCTTTATCCTCGTTGTATTTCTCTGGTACGAATTTCTTTGTCTTGAAGAAGTTTCCAAATTTTTTCTCATGTGTTTTCTTTAAGAGGCTTGTTGTGAAGAATGTACCTTTTATCTTTTTTGTTGTCAGTTGATCATTACCTTGCAGATAGATGTTTTGCACCTTTACCTTTTTGTTCTTATCCACGTTTACATCCACAATCATTTTGCCAGGTTTGTTTATGTCGTCCTTCTGCAGTATTTCTGATTTCACGTTTCTGAAGCCCTTCTCTTCGAAGTAACGCTTTATGACTGTCTGTGCTCTATCTACTATATCTGGTGTGATCTGTCCACCGACCACTATACCCATTTTCTGTTCCAGGTCTTCTTTCTCTTTCTTTCTCACCCCCTCAATATTTATCTCCGACACCTGTGGTCGTTTCTTCAAAGATATTCTCAAGTAGATACTGTCGTTTTGTATTTTATCTGCAGATATGCTAATGTCTGAGAACAATCCATGTTTCCAATAACGTTTCACTGCAGCAGTGATTTCGTCACCAGGCACAGACACCACATCGCCGACAGCCAATCCAGAGATTCCAATCAGCACGTAGTCTTCATATCCGTCCACACCTTCCACAGCAATACCGCCAATTGGGTATTTTGGTGCTCTGTTCATTTTGTATTCTATATTTGGCTTTTCTTGAGCAGAAATCATAGAACCATTCATGTAGTTTTGCATGAGTGGCAATATGATGCCTATCATCAACACCCATTTTGCCATGTGAAAGTAATTCTGTTTATTTGTCTGTTTTTGTATCATAATCCTTCCATCTCTATTCGTCGCCCTCGTCTTTCATCTGTTCCCCTGTCTTCCCGAATCGTCTTTGTCGGTTTTGGTAGTCAACTATTGCTTTATAGAACTCCTCTGGAGTGAAGTCTGGCCAATACACCGGTGTGAAGTAGAACTCCGAATAAGCACACTGCCACAGCAGGAAGTTACTCAATCGTTCTTCTCCGCCCGTACGAATCATCAACTCTGGCTCTGGCATAAACTTTGTCTCCAGATAAGAATCTATCAGATTTTCATTTACGTCTTCAGTTTTTATTGTTCCCTCAGCTACGTCTCTTGCTATATCGCGTGCAGCCTTCGTTATCTCCCATTTAGAGGAGTAACTCAATGCCAACACCATACATGTTTTTTTATTGTTTTTTGTATGTTCTATCAGTTGTCTCAAAGCATCCTGCACCACCTGTGGCAGTCGTTCCATTTCTCCAATCACGCGGAAGCGTGCATCGTTCTTCATAAATACCTCTTCCTCCAGATGTTGCAACAACAAAGCCATCAGTGCAGCCACCTCCTCCTCTGGTCTGTTCCAGTTTTCTGTAGAGAAGGTGTACAGTGTCAAATAGTCCAGTCCCAACTTCACGGCCTCTTCCATTATCACGTGTACTTGTTGTGCTCCCTGCTGATGCCCCATCGTTCGTTCCATACCACGAGCTTGTGCCCACCGTCCGTTGCCATCCATTATGATAGCGACGTGCTTGGGCACTCTTTGTAAGTCTATTTGTTCTTTATAACTCATCGTGGACATTGTTTGCATTAGTAGAGGTTATTACACTCACGCAGTCGTGGCATCAAGTCATAAGAGATGTAGAACACCGTAAAGCAATACGAGTCTTTATTCTTCAGGAAGCCACTTTCTATCTTATATGGATCGGTAATTCCGTCGAGTTTATCACTCAGGCTGAAATGCATGGACCAATCCAATCCCATATTCCATCTGTCTGCAAATTTATATTTCACACCTACTCCCAATGGTATGTTGGCAGTGAACACATTGTTGCAATATGTCCCTCCCAATCCCATTTGTATGTACGGAGTCAGTCGTTTGTTGCCTTTGTATCCTGTTCCTGTACCGAATCCCCAGAAACTGATTTCGTACGTGCAACTCAAGTCAACGAGTGGATTATTGAATTCCCATTTCTGGTCTGTTATATTTGGGAATTTATTTTTTTGTTTGTTTGCATCGCCCGATACCGTACCGTACGAAAGCATTCCTTTCAGCGACATACGTGGGTTGATGTTATAACGTCCCATCAATCCCCCTGCTATTTTTGTATTTTTATAAAAGCTACTGTAGTTAGCATCACCCAAATAGAACATACCACCCACAGCACCACCTAATTCCAGTTTATATTCCAATTCCTGTGCGTACAACCTATTTGTGTGCTTAATCATAAGCCCACCCACACAAGCAATCATTATAATAAACCACCTTTTCATTTTTCCCTATCTTGTTCTCGTCGGTGTCTATATGTCCCCTTTCCATTTCTTCCCAGGCTCGCCACTCTGCCACAACCACAACGTATTGTTTGTTACAGCCAGTCTCGTCTGCACACCTGTTTTCATATCCTCTGGCACCGCCATTGTCTCATTCATTTCGTACCAGCTGATGCCGTTATCCTCCGAGATATAGAATGTTGTGTCGCACAACACCAACAGGAGATCATCCGCTCTCACCACATTTGACATTACTTCTGCTTGTGGCAGGACGTAACTGCTCAACGAACTCTGCACCACACGTTGCCAATCCTCGTTCACCATTTCGTTGTTTGATGATACCTTATGCCACACCTCAGTCTTTCCATCTCTTCGTCCCACCATCACCACGTCTTGCGTTGTTCCGCTTTTGTCTCTTGAATATGCTACGTACGAGACGTTTTCGTTTGGCAGATAATTCAAATCTTTCACCCCTGCACTCGTCCAGGTTTGCATTGTTTCGTCAGCACAGACTATCTCTGTTCCGTTCCACGCATACAGATACCACTCATCTGCTGCAAGGAGAGCTTGTGCTTGTTTTCCTGTTGGTTCCCATGTCTGTCCGTCCTGTGAGGTCTTAATCATTTGGTTTCCGTCCAATGCGTAGAATTTATCTTTAAACAACACTACAGATGAATAATCCACTTCTGTGTCGTCTTTGCCGAACGAATAAATCTCATTCTGCAGTACGTGTATCTTGAAGTCCTGTGCTATGTTTGCCGTTGAGTCATCTACTTCCCAGCGCAGCGTATCATCAACTTCTTGTTTTTTTGGCATCTCCAGCGTGTAACGCTTGTAAGATGTCCCGTTATATGCTATCACCGCGATATCATAAGGATAAGTTAAGTCCAACGAGTCTGTACTGCTCAGTGAGTGAAACAGTGAGTCTTCTGCTACGGTTGAGTGAACGGCCACCACCCCGTTAGAGGTTATTGACGGAACTATATGTGTCACGTCTATCCAGGACTCCAATGAATCGGTAGGGTAGATTCTTCCGTTTATCTGGTCTATGTTAAACACTATACTTGAGCCCTGCACCTTTTTGGTGTAGGTACTATCTCCGCCGTCGTATGCTTTTGTGTGTAGTGTACAGGTGATGTCTCCAACAGAGAATGCAGTGATGGCACATTCAGGTGTACTAATCACTTCGTCATCTTCTATACACGAACTCAATACAGTCGTGCTCAGCAATATGGCGTATAAAAAAAACTTCTTCATCTTTACATTGCGTACGTTACATGCAAAGTTACAAAAAAGTTTTCATATATAAGGTATAATTTGGGTAAAATATAACTTTTTTTGTGAAAAAAGTTGATTTTTTATATTTTTTTTAACATTTTCACAATTTCTCTCGCGCATTCTTTCTTTGAAAGAAGTGGAAATGACGTCACGTCGGTTGGTGAGAGTATTGTGATTTTGTTAGTGTCCACCTGAAATCCTGCACCTTCATCACGCAGCGAATTCAGCACAATAAAATCCAAGTTTTTCTTCTTCATTTTTTGTTTTGCGTGCTCCATCTCGTCATACGTCTCCAGTGCAAAACCTATCATTTTCTGTGTGTCTGTCTTCATCTTGCCCAGAGCCGCCGCTATGTCTTTCGTTGGTTTGAGTTTGATGACCAGTTCGTCTCCCTCTCTTTTCATCTTCTCTTCTGCCACTTTCTCTGGTGTGAAGTCTGCTACTGCTGCACAGAGTATGGCTGCATCCATCTCGGGAAACACCTTCACGCAAGCATCATACATCTCCTGCGCACTTTCCACGTGTGTCACGTTCACGGTATTTGTTTTGTCTGCCCACTCTCTCAACAGTTGTTTTATGTCTGTCTTCACTGGTCCCAGCACCAGTTCCACGTCCCATCCTTCCTCGCTGCATGCCTCCACGAGTGCCAGTCCCATCTTCCCTGATGAGTAATTCCCTATAAAACGAACGGGGTCCAGTTTTTCGTATGTTGGCCCCGCTGTTATCAGTATTTTTTTAGATGTTTTCATTTAGCACACGCACTATATTATCTGGTTCTTCCATACGTCCTTTCCCTTCCAATCCACTGGCCAGTTCTCCTTCTGTAGGTTCAATAATATAGTTACCAAAACCACGCAATAACTCCAAGTTTTTTTGAGTAGATGGGTGGCGATACATATCCAAATCCATTGCTGGTGCCACGAACACAGGTGCCTTCATTGATAAGTACGTCGTTATCAGCATATTGTCAGCCACACCATGTGCCATCTTTCCTATGGTTGATGCGGTAGCTGGCGCAATCAACATAGCGTCAGCCCACTGACCGAGATCTACGTGGCTGTTCCACGAACCGTCTCGTCGGTCAAAGAACTCACTTATCACTGGTTTGCGTGTCAATGTAGAGAGTGTGAGTGGTGTGATGAATTCCTTCCCTGCGGGTGTGATGACCACCTGCACCTCTGCTCCCTCACGCACCAGTTGTCTGATGATTAAGCACGCTTTATACGCAGCAATACTGCCCGTAATGCCTAATACTATATGTTTTCCTTTCAGCATTTAAAATGGCAGATCATCTGCAGAGTCTGTAGATTCTAATGCACCTGGTTCTGCTGCTGGCAGTGATGCACCGACATTATCTGCAGGGGCACCTGCAGCGACTCTATCAACTTTCCATGCACGGATACTGTTATACCAACGTCCGTTCCATTCTCTTGCATTTATATCGAATGACACGTTGATTTCCTCGCCCATCTGGATGTTGAATTGTCTGAGTTTATCTTCACCAAACACCTCAAAAGCCATTCGTCTTGGGTACTGTTCGTGAGTCTCTATAACATATTCCTGTACCTTCCACTCGTTACCTGTAGTGGCAGACTTACCTGATCTGGCTTCTGTGATAGCAATAACTTTTCCTGCTAATTCCATATTTTCTTATTTTTTCTATATTCTTTTAGTCTTTTGTATCGCAAAGTTATAATTTTTTTTTCAATCTATCAATTTTTTTTTTCATTTTGTTGTGGTTTCATTTTTTTTTACTACCTTTGTGATTGGAAGTTTTGCATTTCTCTTTCATAAAAAAAAAAGAATAATTATAAAATTTAAACAATATTTAACTATGAAACAAAAGACTCTATTTTGTTCAGTAAAACACGGCGTAATGTTGTTAAGTTTCATTGCGATAACTGGTTTTTCGCTGGTTGGTTGTATGGACAACAACTATGACCTCACAGACCTTGATACGAATGTAGGGGTTTCCGTCAACAACCTAACCATTCCTCTTAATCTTGACCCTATCACGATGAACACCATCGTTGACCTTGATGCGGACAGTAAGATTAAGAAGGTGTTTTATGGTGGTGACTCTATCTACGCACTCATCGACGAAGGAGAGTTTCATTCGAAAGAGATAAAGATTCCTTCGTTTAAGACTACCGTGACAGATATTGAAAAGAACCATACCAGTCTGGAACTGCAAGAATTCTTCTTGGATATTCCTGAAAGCATACCAGATGAGTACCTTCCAAAACTTAATGATACCATCATCACTGACTATCCTATCAATGTAGTAACCACTCAATTGACTGCACACACCAATAATGTAGATAAGTCCGTCAAAGGCATCACCTACATCACCGTCAAACCGACTTCACTCAAAGTTAATATCGACGTCTCTTCTCTCAAAAATTACTTGAAAACCATACACATCGAAGACCTAAAGTTACAACTACCTAAAGGACTGGATATCAATGGAATCGATATCAATGGTACGAGCTACAGTTCAAAAAGATATTCAAAGAAGACAGGCGTTCTTGACCTCGCTACAGAAAGTGCTGAATATCAAGATAAGATAAAGGACAACATGAAAACCGTAAATGGTGAGTTCGATTTAGCCCTTACCTTGACAGGTATTGATGCCACTGCCGCAGGAGTCACCTTAGACGCAGACCCCGACGGTAAGAATCCTGGCGTACTGAATTTTGTTGCAAACTGTGAAGTCTTGAAATGGAAAAAAGAAGGTAAAGACACCAGTGGACGAATCAAGATTTGGCTTAGCGATTTCATAAACTATACAGGTGACGGAACAATGAATGTAAAAGAAGTGAAGACTAAACTCTACGATCCGCTTCGCGAAGACCTGCCTCATATTGATTATATTGTTTCTCCTAACATCGACCCAATCGAAGCCGAGGAATTTAATGGTAAGATTCGTTATGCTCTTGATGACTTCAATATCGATCCCGTGAAACTTGAAGGTATTCCTGACTTCCTCAGTGGAGAAGGCACAAAGATATTCATCAGCAACCCACAGATTTATCTCGACATCAACAACCCTCTTTTACAGAAGGGTTATAAGCTGACTGCTCAGACAGGTTTTGAATTGACTCCTAAATGGGACAACGGTTCTGTTGGAGAGACTCTCTCTATGGATGAGCCACTTGTAGTCAAGACAGACAAGGAGCAACAGCATTTCTACCTCTCACCAAAAGAATGTGAGCCTTATGAGTCTCAGTGGCAAGGTGCTCAGCATGTCTCTTTCAAGAACCTCTCTAAGGTGGTTTACGATGAGACACGTGGTTTGCCTAACAGCATTCAAGTAAGTCCAAGTAAGCCAGAAGTACCAGAGCAGACGATTGAGAACTTTAAGCTCGGCGAAACCATTGAAAAAGTACAGGGTAATTACACCTTCTTCGTTCCTTTCGAACTCAGCGACACCGTTGACGGCGAGGAGGTGTGCAGTGAGATTCTCTACACAAAAGAAGAGAGCACCTGGGATGAAGAGGCACTTGAGAAGCTCAACCTCACAGGTCTGAAACTGAATTTCGATGTGTCTATTGACAGCATCCCTTACGACATACTACTCACCATCAACCCTTACCAGAAGGATGCCCAGACAGGTAAGAAGGTGTTACGTACAGATATCGTCGGAACACTCGACATCCCTTCTAAGTCAAAGAATTATCACGCAGAACTCGTAATGAAAGAGAATGACAATGAGCGCATCAGCCTCAAGAACCTCTGTGGAGTAAAACTCGTGGCAACCATCAAATGCCACAAGGGCAAGCCTCTCTCTCCTGATATGCAGATACAAATTAAAAATCTTAAAGCGACGGTAAGCGGTACTTACGAAGACGAATTATGAGAAAGATAAATATGGCAGTTAAGACTGCAATCATAGGTTACGGACTGTTCTTCCTAAATACAACAGTCATCGCACAGAACACCCAGAGTGGTTACTTCAATGATGGTTTTCTCTATCGTCATGAGATGAACCCTGCATTTGGTAACGAACAGGGTTACGTCTCCATGCTTGGTCTCGGAAATATCGATGTCAACATGCGTGGTAATGTAGATATAGACAATTACTTCTATAACTTTGGTGGTAAGACAACCACCTTCCTCAACTCAAAGGTCGATGCTGGTTCGTTCCTTAGTAATGTAGAGGACAAGAACAAGATAGGTGACGACCTGCGTCTCAACATCCTCAGCGTTGGATTTAAGGGTTTGGGTGGTTACAACACCATCGGCATCAACCTCCGTCAGACAGCCGATATCAACGTGCCTGGCGATATGTTCCGTTTCATGAAGGAAGGTGTGAGCAACAAGACCTACGACCTCAGCGGACTCAGTGTTGAGGCACAAGCATGGATAGAGTTGGCACTCGGTCACTCTCGTAAGATCAACGATCAGTGGCGTGTCGGTGGTAAGCTGAAGTTCCTCCTTGGCGGTGCCAACGTCACTGCAAAGGTCAACCGTGCCACACTTGCACTCAACAACGACAAATGGGATATCTACACCGATGCTGTCATAGAGAGCAGTGTGAAAGGTCTTACTTACGAACACGAGACAAATGAGAACACCCTTCATCAATATGTCAGTGGAGCCGATGTAGATGGCACAGGACTCAATGGTTTTGGTTTGGCAGTAGACCTCGGTGGTGTGTTCACACTCAATGAAGACTGGGAGTTCAGCGCTGCCTTGCTCGACCTGGGTTATATCAGTTGGAGCAACAACATGAAGGCTGCTCGACAGGGTTCATTCAGCAGTGACACATATAACTTCAACGTTGACGAGGATGCAACAAACTCCTTTGAGAACGAATGGGAGAAGATGCGTGATGGACTGAGTGAGACGTACGAACTCGATGACCTCGGCGACCAGGGAAGCAGAAGTACCAGTTTAGGTGCAACGATGAACCTCGCTGCTGCCTACACCCTCCCTTCCTACCGTAACCTCACCTTCGGACTCATGAACACCACTCGCATAAATGGTGATTACAGTTGGACCGACTTCCGTCTCAGCACCAACTGGCGCACCAACGATCATATCTTCAGTGCCACTGCCGACGTTGCCGTAGGCACTTATGGTGCAAGCTTCGGATGGTTGCTCAACTTCCATCCTAACGGCATCAACCTCTTCGTAGGTATGGACCACACCTTAGGTAAGATGGCGAAGCCTTGCATCCCTATGTCAAGCAATGCACATTTCAACATGGGTTTGAACTTCCCATTCTAATATGATGTTACAGTTATTTATCACATTCTTAAAGATAGGAGCCTTCACCTTGGGTGGGGGCTTCGCTATGATATCGCTCATTGAGAATGAGATAGTAACCAAGCATCACTGGATAGAGAAGTCTGACTTTCTCGACATCATAGCATTGGCTCAGAGCATGCCTGGACTCTTTGCAGCGAACATCGCATCGGTCATTGGCAAACGTCTTTTTGGACTACGAGGTGCGTTCGTGGCTGTCATCGGTGTGACACTGCCCAGCATCATCGTCATCCTACTCATCGCCATGTGTTTCCGCACGTTCCAAGACAACGTCTATGTGGAGAAGTTCTTCAAGGCTCTCCGCCCTTGTGTCGTGGCTCTCATCATTGCGTCGTGCACCTCTCTCTTTAAGGTCAGGCGAGACACCAAACGAAATAAGTTTATCTCTCTCGCAACTATTTTGTTGACCGTTGGGCTTATCGTCTTTCTCAATGTCTCTCCCATATGGATTATCTTGATTGCTCTCATCATTGACTATGCTTTACCTAAAATTATTTCTCGTTTTCAGTAAGATCGGCATCCTCAATTTTGGCGGTGGTTATGCCATGCTTGGACTCATCCACAACGAAGTGGTGGAGAAGGAGTCGTGGCTCACCAGTTCTCAGTTTGCTGACATAGTGGCAATCAGTCAGAGCACTCCTGGACCGATTGGCATCAACTGTGCCACTTACACAGGTTATCAGGCAGGCATCAGTGCGGGTTTGTCGCAGGGTGGAGCCATCATTGGGGCTGTCATTGCGTCGTTGAGTGTTATGTGGTTACCTTTCATCTTGATGATGTGCATCTTGAAACTCTTTACCTCTCAAACCCTTCACTCCTCTCACTCCTCTCACTCCTCTCACTCCTCTCACTCCTCTCACTCCTCTCGCTCTACATTGCACAATGTGGTAGTGGGACTCATCGCTGCTGTGGCTGTGCAGATGATGAATGTCGAGAACTTCGGCAACATCCACGAAGACCGTTTCCTTGTCTTCTGTTCCATCCTCATTTGTCTCATCACATTCGTCTGTGTACGCTACCTCAAACTCAATCCCATCTTGATGATTTTACTCTCTGGACTCCTTGGTTTGATTATTTATTAGTAAAATATTAAAATGAGTGATATACAACCATTACTGCGACGTTATTATCAGTACTTGAAGTTAGAGCGCAACTGCTCATCAAACACACTTGATGCCTACCAGCGCGACCTAACCCGTTTCCTCGAGTACTGCACCCTCCACTCCATCTCTCCACTCTCTCCCACGCTGTCCGACTTCCATCAGTTCTCCAGCACGCTCATCGACTTAGGCATTCACTCCACCTCGTTGAGTCGAATCCTCTCTGGCGTACGCAGTTTCTATCATTACCTGTTGCTCAGTGGAGAGATTGACGACGACCCTACGGAGCTGTTGGAGTTTCCCGAACGTGGCAAACACCTTCCCGACGTGTTGTCTGTAGAAGAAGTAGATAAGATTGAGTCCGTCATCGACCTCTCTTCAGCAGAAGGCACTCGTAATAAAGCCATGATAGAGACACTCTTCAGTTGTGGACTGCGGGTGAGTGAACTCTGCAACCTCAAGATGTCCGACCTCTACCTCGACGAGGGATTTATACGTGTATTTGGGAAAGGGAAGAAAGACCGACTGGTACCTATCTCTGAGAAAGCCATTCATCTGCTTCGTTTGTATTTCACCGACCGCAACCAGATACCCATCAAGCCAGGCAATGAGGACTTCGTCTTCATCAGCAAACTGCGCAAAACGAAACTCTCACGCATCATGGTCTTTCACTTCATAAAAGAACTCGTGGAGAAGGCAGGCATAAAGAAGGCTGTGAGTCCTCATACCTTCCGTCATAGCTTCGCCACCGCCCTGCTTGAGGGTGGTGCTAACCTGCGTGCCATCCAGACCATGCTTGGTCACGAAGGCATCGGTACCACAGAGATTTACCTGCATATCGACACCAGTCACCTACGTCAAGAACTCTTAACTCATCATCCACGCTATAACAAATGAACCTACACCGTCACATCACCACCTCACTGCGTCCTCTCTATGACGAGGGCGAAGCACGTGCCATCACGACCATGTTGCTCGAGCACTGTGGCATCTCACTCGTGCAGGCTCTCACCGACGACCTCCCTCTCACCCCACACATGCAGACTCTTCTCAACCGCCTGCTTCAGGGCGAACCTATCCAGTACGTCATTGGCTACACGCTCTTCGCTGGACTGCGTATCAACGTACGAGAGGGTGTACTCATCCCTCGCCCAGAGACTGAACAGTTGGTGGAATTTATAATAGACGGGAGACAAACACTCATCCTTGATATTGGTACGGGCAGTGGGTGTATTGCCTTGGCGTTGAAACACGCTCTCCCTGAGGCAGAAGTGGTTGGGATAGATGTATCGGAAGAGGCTCTCAGTCTTGCGCGTGAGAACGCACGCAGTCTTCATCTCGACGTCACCTTCGTGCAGTTAGACATCCTGACCGATGACTTCAGCACCGCCACGTCCTTGCAGACCATCATCTCACAAGCCTCGCACGTTATCATCGTGTCAAACCCTCCCTATATCTGTCAAGAAGAGCAAACACAGATGCAGGATAATGTGCTTCGTTACGAACCTCACACTGCGCTTTTTGTACCCGATGATGACCCACTCTTATTCTATCGTCGTATTGCTCAGACGGCTCTTCACTTAAATAAGAATGTCACTCTCTGGTTTGAAATCAATCAACGGTTTGGTGATGAGATGCAGACACTACTGACCACACTGCATTACACCGACTGTCGTCTTCTGCAAGATCAGTTTGGTAACGACCGTTTTATAAAAGCTACCAAGTGATTTCGTGATTTCGTGATTTCGTGATTTTGTGACCACAAAAAAAAAGCACGCCTTTCAGCGTGCTTTTTCTTGTTTTATGTTCTAATTCTTATTTTATTTATTAAGAACCTTCTTACCATTCACGATAACGATACCCTTGTAATCACTGCCTACTCTCTGACCAGCAAGGTTGAACTCACCTGTTGCGGTTGTTGTTGCAGTTGTAGTTGTAGTGATACCTGTTGGCACGTCCTCAAGACCGATGAATTCCTTAGCTGCAACATCTTCTGTGAGAGTCAGGTAGCAACGGTTTGCATTGAGTGAGATAGTGCTGTTTGCTGCCTTGTAGAAGCCTACTGCACTGTTATTCTGCAATACATAATTTACCTTGCCTGCCTCTGCTTCGATATCGCTCTTTGCTTCGAGCACACCTGTGAGTGAGTTACTTATGATTGTGTAAGTGGTATTGGTAACGACTGTGTCGTGACCACCACGCAAGCCTGTGTAAGTGTAATCTACTGCGTCGTTACAGTAAACAACCACTGGAGTGAGGGCAGGGATGGTAGTTGTATATTCGTCTCCGTCTTCTGTAGAAGCAATCTTCACCTTAGTGTCATTGTGCATGATGTAAGCGTAGATGTCTGCTTCACCTGTCTTTGCAGCAGTGAGGTCAACCTCGTATGGTGCAACGAATGTAGCCCAGTGTGCAGTACCGACAGTGAGAGCTGCTTCGTAGTTCTCTGCTTCGTTGATGCGAGCAAGAGCATCTGTGAGGTTGTAGTCAGCAGCGTAAACTACCTTGAATTGGTTACCTTCGTCGAGTATAGTCCAACTATTAACCCAGAGTGTACCAGCACCGTCGATATTGAAGAAGTTTGTACCCATAGTGAAGTAAACAGGCCATGATGCGTTACCTGTCTCATGTGCAACGATTGCGTTCTGAGGGTCTGTTGTTGCTGCACCATTTTCGCTGACGAACTTATCTGCACCAGCGTTGTAGAGATACATATTACCCTTCTCAGAAGTCAAGATTGCCCACTGACCATTCACTGCGTCATACTCTTCTGACGTAGCATTGTAGTTTTCGTTTTCTGAGTTGTAGTGGAGTGTACCACGCTGAGTAGTCAGTGTATAAACTGAGTTATTGTTCAGTCCGGCTGAAGAAGTGAGATAGTAAGTGACGTTGATGTCTGTGTTGTTGATTGCAACTGCAGAGCTGTAGTTCACAACATCTGATGGAGTTACCTGAGTTGCGGCCAATCCTTGTGCTTGCAACTCTGCTCCGTTAGCATAAGTACCTTCCACACCTTCTACTGTCACTGTAGCAGCACCTGTAGGGTCACCATAGATATTGACTGTGTAAGTCTTTGTAGTTGGAACACCGATTTCTACTGGATAGAATGCCCATACGTTGTTTGCACCTGAAGACACGATGCCTGAGCTCCAGAATGCAAGTGTACCACCTTGATAATTGTTATCAAGAATGTCGGTATAGTTGCTACCATTAGTAGTCTTGTTGATTGCATAGTGACCTGTCCAACCAGTTGTTGACTGTGTAGCGTTGTAAATCAGGTAGTTGCCTGGAGTAGTAGATGATACTGGAGTAGTACCCACATAACGTCCTGTAGCGAACTGTATGTAATAAGCATTTTCATATTCGTTTGACTGAACTAAACGTACGAGATAAGCCTTTACATCTTCTGCAGAAGCATCTACTTGTATGTCGTCAGTTGCTGCACGATACAGTGTGTTACCTGCACCTGTGTCATATACAGGAGTTTCAATTGTACGGTTTTGCTTCCACAGATACCACTGCTCCTTGCTTGGAGCAAGTCCTGTCTCCACTTCAGCACCTATTTCTGTAATCACCTTACCGCTGAACAGTGCTGCATCTACTGTGTAGTCATAGTTGTATGTATAAACTACGTTGATCACTGTACCAGAGATTGTGACTGTAGCCTTGCGGTCAGCTACTACTTCTGGAGTCACATCTTCTTCTGTGAGAGGAGAAGACTTGAACTTAGCACCATTTTCATAGTTCTCACCATCTACAGTTACGTATGTACCTGCGCCTGTCACACCGCTGATGTTGACTGTGTATTCAACCTTCACATTTGATGTGATGTCACTCATTGCAGTGGAGATAGCGTCGATATCTGATTGTTCAATAGCAATTTCGTTGTCAATCTTTGCTTGAAGAGCATCGATCGCGTCACGAAGTGCTGTTGAGTAACTCTCATCTACATCGTAGAGAGGTTCGTCTGTTCCTGGATAGAGTTGGAACTCAGCACTGTGGAAATAAGTTCTGTAAGTTGGAGCCGTTTCTGTAACCACAAACTTATAGTAAGTGTAAGGAGTTTCACTTAATTGGAAAAGCAATTCTCCAGATGCACCGCTTGCATTATTTGGCAGAGTAACTGTATTTAACAAGTCGCTGTAAGTAGAACCACCGTCATTACTTCCGTAAACTTCCATAGTCTTAATATGGTCATTGACTGCTACGCGGTTTGTATATTTCAAGTAGAACACTGTGTAAGTATTACCAGGAAGACTCACTTGGAAATCATGTGGAGAATACGCTTCGTAACCACTATGCCAACTTGAGTGGAAATAAGTACTTGCGTCTCCGTCTATCATATAGCCCATGTCTTTACCCTCATCAGAGTCAGGACAATTACTTGAGAGTTGAGATGCTGATGTGATAAGTTTGTCGCCTGCTGCACGTGGAATGCTCAGTGTGTTATTATAAACAACTTCTCCTTCTGCTATCTTTGCTACTGCATCGTCATAGAGAGGGTCTTTTTCTTTAGTAGTGATATTGATTTTCCAAATAACATAAGCTGAATAACCACCCTTACCAGCACGCCATCCTGAGCTACTACTTTTGTCTTGGCAGTTCAAGAATGTGCCGTTCTGAGTGAAACGAACCTTATCTGCTGATGCATAACCACTGTAATAATCACTTGGTGTTTCTGTAGAAAGAGTGAACTTTGCAGCTGAAGAGACTGACGTAGTTGTAGTGACAGTACCACCATTATTACCACTTGCTATATAAGCACCTGCTTGAGTCTTCAAGGTGTATGTGTTCGTTGAACCTGAAACGAGTTCAATAGTAAACACGTTCTTGTCTTCAAGAGTCTTCACCTTGTTTGCATCTGCACTGAAGTAATAATTGATACCATCAGTAGTACTATAACTTGGAGATGTATCAGAAATAATACCTAAAGCGATAGTAGCAGAACCATTATTAGCCACTGCAGTGGTGAGTTCGCTGAGAGTCATAGTGCCGAGGGTACCACTGCCCTCCATCTTCGTATAAACGTTCTCTGCCCATACGTCTATGCTAATCATAGCAACAAGGGCAAGGAGTAAAAGTTGAATTTTTTTCATAGATAATTTGTTTTTAAGATTATTTTAATTTCTTTTCTTTCTTACCAGATATTACCCCATTCTTCTTCTTTTGCGAGGTTATTGTCTGGATTGGTAGGGTCTTCTGCGTCCTCATCTTGGATTGTTGGTCCAACAGTAGGACTGCCTGCCATGATACACTCTTCTACGTTTAGGTTCTCCACCTCAACTGTAGGAATCAAATAAATTTTCTTCATAAGTTTGTTTTTTTAATAGATTAAACTGTTTTTTTTATTTTTAGAACTATTCTGTTTTAATAGTTTTTTTTTACCTCTCAAACTCCTCAAACCCCTTAACACCAATACACTGCATTTTCGGTAGATGTTCTCTCGCAAACCCCAGCATCTGCAAACATACCCTCAAAACTGAGGTCTTCGTCTATCTGAGGCCAGTGGATTCCGCCATACGAGAGATAGAAATCCCGTCGCTGCTCGTCTGTGGCATCGGCAAGTCGTTTCCAACGAGAGAAATCATAACTGGCAATCTCTCCACTATCAACTCTGGCATATATGCGCTCGTCATCTACCCAAACTTTTGTAACTCTCATATTAACCGAAATATTCTATCCAACGATTTTTGATATGCTTAGCCAATGATGATTTTGTAGATGCGTCAACCGAACTAAATGCAACTCATGTATTCATACCTATCTGTTTACACTTCTCTCATGGTTTGCAAAGTTACAAAAAAAATATAATACTACAAAAAAAATTCGCAATTTTTTTCTTTTTTTCTCGTCCCTCTCACTGTCTTGTTTTGAGCCCCCTCTATGGGAGGGGGTTGGGGGAGGCAACTCTTCTCTCACTTCTCTCACTACCTTAATAAGTCCTTAACTCATACCTTTCAT
>R20__coassemble_605_pt1 | contig 25361 bp, 19 predicted proteins | sample R20__metabat2_high_PE_015 | metagenome-assembled genome bin R20 | reverse complement strand
CGAACCCTTGCGAGTTGCCGGTTTTCAAGACCGGTGCAATCGACCACTCTGCCATCTCTCCTTCGCCTTAAAGAAAGTCAAAACTTTCTAAAGCGAGTGCAAAGTTACAAATAAGTGAGCACAAAAACAAATAAAAAACACTTTTTTTTATTTTTATTTGAATTCTCTACTTAAAATATAGTCCAAAACCAATTTTTATTCCTACCTTACTCTTGTGTGCGAAATCTGTCAGCGACATATCGTAGTAGAGTGTTGGTTCAACGGTGAGGTGCTTGCCTAAGAAATAGCAATAACCTACTTCGGGTGTGAGAGAGAGACTGTTGTAACTTTCAAACTGATGTGTGTACTTCAGTCCTGCACCGAGGAAGATTCCATTCTGCTCAATGTAATAACGACCTTTAAGAGCGAGGTCCAGTGTGTTGCACTGAGTATTACTATAATCAAATCCTACTTCTGCTATTGCCATAACATCTTGCACTACGAAATAACCTGCTCTAGCATCAATGCCTAAGTGTAACTTCTGAGCATCGCTGTAAGAGAGATCCAATCCTGTCAGTGAAGCACCGACATATTTCTTTCCTTCTTCAAATTGTGCGAATGCACTTGTTGTGGTTACTGCCAACAACATAACTAATAAAATCTTTTTCATAACAACTAATTTTTTAATTACTATTTTCTGTCTTTTCTTATCTGTTCTTTCTTCCATAACATAAATCCTAATAGTAGGACGATGCAGACGTAGGCAATCAGTTTCCCGAGATTACCGTCAAAACCCCATGAATTCCATTGTAAGCCATCCCACACATAAACCCCTACTCCAACAAACAATAGTAGTGGTGGTAATATCTTGTATCGTTTAATTTTTTTCATACCTAACAATAAATAATATCAATGTCAAAAGTGTTGTGCATCCACCTATGATGTAGGATGGTGTTGTTGGGAGTTGAAAACCCTCGGGTGCTATGCAGATATATGTGGATGTGACTGCAGTCATGAAGAGTGCAGGAATCAGCGTCACGATACATATCCTTGCACGCTGTGTGTCTTTACCCATTTTAACAAGTCCCAGTGTGAACGCCCAGAGTGCTATGCAGGCGAGAGTCTGATTGAACCATGCGAAGTAACGCCATAGTTGTTGGAAGTCGATAAAGAAGAGCAGTATTGCGAGGGCAAAGATAGGTAGTGCCAAGAGCAGGCGGTTGATGAGGCGTTTTTGACGGACATGTAGAAACTCTGACAGAATGAGCCGTGCACTTCTGAACGCAGTGTCTCCACTTGTGATTGGTGCTGCTACGACACCGAGTATGGCTAATACCGAGCCGGTCACTCCCATCCATGACTTACAGAGTTGATTGACGAGTAAGGCAGGATTGGCTGAGTGTGCTCCGCCTTCTGTCATCACAGCAAGTAACTTCTCATATGGGGTGTTGCCTGCCACGTTTAACGAATCAGCGAATTTAATGGCTCCTGCTGCCCAAATAAGGGCAACAAGTCCTTCGGTGATCATGGCTCCGTAGAATACAGGACGGCCAAGACGTTCAGACTTTAGACAGCGCGATATGAGTGGTGACTGTGTGGCATGAAATCCACTCACGGCTCCACAAGCAATGGTGATACACATACAAGGGAAGAGCGAAACGCCACTTGATGGGTGGTGGTTGATGAATGCCTCTGTTATCTCTGGTATGGTGCCTTCGTAAGTAAAAATACCCCAACACACGCCCACTGCCATGATGAGCAATGCTACACCGAAAAGTGGATAGATGCGTGCAATCAGTTTGTCGATGGGGAGAAGTGTAGCAAGGATGTAATAGACTATAATACAAATGAGCCAAAATAATGAACCACCAAAGAAACCATCCGTCGGCGTGAGTCCGGCAATGAGGTCGGCCGGGGTTCGTGCAAAAACGGCTCCGACCAAAATAAGTAAGATAAGTGACACTATGCGCATGACGTATCTCATGATGGTACCCATTTCATCGCCCACAATCTCGGGAATGCTTGCTCCGTCTTTACGTAAAGAAAACATGCCTGTGAAATAATCGTGTACAGCGCCTGCAAAGATGCAACCTAAGACAATCCAGATGAATGCTGCCGGACCAAATAATATGCCTAAGATAGCACCGAAGATGGGGCCCGTACCAGCTATATTAAGAAACTGAATGAGATAGGCTTTCCATGTAGGCAGTGGAATGTAGTCAACGTCATCACGCAATCGATAAGCTGGTGTTTGCCTATCTGGATTTGGTTGGAATACTTTTTCCACAAAACATCCATATATCAAATATCCCAATATGAGTAATAAAAAAGCTACGATAAAGGTAATCATTATTTCTTCTCTTTTGTAAGTGATACTATTTTGTGAACGCAAAGATAATGATTTATTTTGTAAATACAAAAAAAAGTACTACATTTGTGCTGTAAAAAAAAACATTCATATGAAATACAAAATGATACCGTCCACTATGTTAATTGTAGTGCTTTTGTTGTTCTTGTCAGTCAAGGTGAACGCACAGGTAAAGATTGACACGGTCTCATATCAACAAGGTGATTATAACCCAGAGATAGGTTATTTCCAAAAGGCATTCAGCGATAAAGGTGACCCACGGTTTATGTTTACTGACAAAGAGGGTAAGTTTGCAATAGGTATTGGTGGTACCATCCATGCCACTTCATTCTTTGACTTCAGTGGTACGGTGGAAAACTCCACCTCTCGTTTCACTCCTGAAAAACTCAGTATTCCTACGGACTACTCTCGTCATTTTGGTTTGGATGCAGTGAGTTCGGAAGCGCATATAAAGGTTAGGAGCAATCTGGGTAAGCATCAAATCATTGGCTATATTTCTGGTGTAGTCAACGATGAAGAAACATTTAAACTGGACAAAGCCTACGTGTCTTTTGATGGTTTATCCATCGGACGCATCTATTCGTTCTTTATGGACTTGGAGGCTGGTGCAAGAACGGTGGACCTGCAAGGTGTAAATTCGCAAATAGCATGTACTCAACCATTGATAGGTTATAAGTATAGGTTTAAGAACGGACTGGAACTGGGTATCTCAGCAGAACGTCCTAACACGCAGATGTCATCGTACGCCGAATATGGTTTTGACTTAGATAATCAGTGTGTGCCCGACATTGCAATACAAGGACACTACAGAACAGATAAGGGACACTTACAAATAGCTGGTATCTACAGAAACATATCGTATTGGCTACATGATCCAAATACTCAATCCTATGCTTACGGAGAAACAGAACACGCATTTGGTTGGGGGGTGATGGCGAGTGGTAGCTATAAAGCACTTCCGACACTGAAATTTTCTCTGCAAGGATTCTATGGCAAGGGTATCACAAGATATGTGAACAGCATGGGGTCGCTGAGTGCAGACCTGACAGTGAATGAATATGAGTACGCAGATGGCGTTTTTGCCGAGTACCCAAAGGGCAGTTTGATAGCTAAGAATGCAATTGCAACACCCGTCTTCGGGGGTATGTTCACTGCTACTTATTTTTGGAAACCAAAACTTTATTCGTCTATCATCGTCGGATATAACCATCTGTACAAAAAAGACAAGGACATAATCGCATCAGACTATAGTTTTAAGAAATCACTACACGCAGTAGCAAACATATTCTACGATGTGGATGATTATTGCACGATGGGGCTTGAGTATAACTATGGTCAGCGTTGGGACTATGATAAAATTGACAACCACGACACTGGACACGCCAACAGACTCGCTGCTACATTCATTTATCAGTTCTAAGGGATGCAGAGATATTTCTTCAATTGTAGTCACGATATGGCACTGGCTCATAACCGGGAGGACTATACCCCTCCTCGTGTAGTGACAGAGATGGAAGAGAAATATGCTCCTATTATGGAGGTACTTGATGAGGGGGAGAGTGATTTCCTTGTTTGGGGCTGGGATAAGACCATAAGGAAAAAACTACAACTGATAGGAGTCAGCACAGAAAAACTACCTACAAATCAAGAATTAGAGGATATCAGACATTTCTCAAGTAGGGAATTTTGTGTTGAGTACACGGAAAGGTTCTATCAAGACATCGGAGCGGGAGACAACAAAGGCATTATCACATCTGTCGTACCAAACAACATGCGCATGGTGTCTGCAATCTCTCAAGAAGATGAACGCAAAGACACCGTCATCTGTAAACAACTATGGTCATCAAGTGGACGAGGCAACAGAATAATCAAACCCACAGACCGACTTCCTTTTTCCACACCTTTTATAATAGATACATTCTACGACAAAATTTTGGATTTTGCTATGGAATTTATGATAAAAGACGGTGGCGTGGAGTTTTTAGGTTATTCAGTCTTCTGCACTAACAACGAGGGTAAGTATAAGTTTAATTATGTGGCGTCGCAAAGCGATTTGGAAGATCTCATCAAGCAAAAGTCGGGCAGTGGAAAAGATGTCTTAGACACAATACGTGACACGCACATAAAACTTTTAAAACAAGACTTAGCGGGACGATATGACGGTCCAATCGGAATAGATATGCTCACTACAACGGATGGACTGATTCACCCTTGTGTTGAACTCAACTTACGCATGAATATGGGAATTTTAGCGCTTACGTTTTTTCGTAGGTTTGGTTGTGAGAGGTTGAGAGAAATGTCGCTTGATAGTCTCCTCGATGTGCTTCCTTTCTTGCACTGAAGGTACGTCCATCTGTAGAGGTGCACTCTCACAACCGTAACGATTCATCGCCGTCACAGCATAGTAGAGTTTATAACGTGCTGACTCTGGACATACAAACGTGTGTTCTCGGAGACTTGTTGCAATCAGATTATTAGCGTCATCTGTATCAACAGGATATTCATTTGATGCATAGACATTATAAAGCACAGAGTCTATGCCAGCCCATGATAAAACATCTTCGCAGACAGATAAATCAGTTGGCATTGACGGAGTAGGACAGTTATCCATCCATGTCATACACACAGGCAGTGCTGGACGAGAAAAAAAACGTTCACATTCACTATACAGGCCTTTTATGTTTTGCAGGAGATACATACTGCGATAGAAGCATGTGCCCCCTACCCCACTCTGTCTCGCTACGGACATTTCTTGAGTGATGGTGCGCAGTGGCCAATTCTTCTCTCGACGGTCCAGGAAATATATCCCCAAGCCTGAAACGACAGGATGTCCACAACTGATCTCCTTCCAATTAAAGAGGAATGGATAGAATAAATTACCTTGAAAATACATCATAGGAAAGAGCATATCCTGGTAATTATTCTCTAACCAAAGACGAGGGTCTTGATAGACAGCATTGTAACAGTCCCAACCAGCCGATGAGTAGCATGACAAATTATCGTATCGTCCGAGAGGTGAACTGCTGAGTTTCACCCAAGGTTTCAAGGGTTTCACACTGTCATGTACGGACTTCACTATACGTGTGATATTGGCACGTCGCCATTCTGATCTTGTAAAGAGATTCTTCTCTTCTTGAGAGAAGAGTTCATCATCAGAAAAATTATATTCCTTCTCAGGATAACGAATGTAGTCAAGTGATATGCCATCAACATCATACTTCTCCGCAATCTCCCGGCAGAGCGCTGCGACGTAATCGGCCGTCTCTGGATGACCTGGTTTCATAAATGACTCACCCTTCGCAGACTTACATAGTTGTGGGTGTTGATGTAAGATGGATTTCGTTACTTGTTTACGTAGGCGTTCCGTCTTTCCTAAAGGAATGGTCACAACCCATGCGTGGAGTTCCATACCTCGTTTATGACACTCCTCTATGGCAAACTGCAAAGGGTCATAACCTGGGTGTTGGTCATAATGACCTGTTAGGCATTCATCCCATGGTTCTATATCTGACGGATAGATGACACTACCACGAACACGTGTTTGTAGCAATACTGTATTTATATGTATCCTTTGCAGACGGTCAAGTTGGTCGCACAACTCCCTTTGCTGACGCTCTATAGATGAAACGGTACCATTTGACTTATTACGAGGCCAGTCTATTCCGCCTATCGTAGCAATCCACACAGCACGTACCTCACGCTTAGGAGATTGCACGTCATATATAGATGTCTGAGCATATACATTTTGTGAAAACAAAAAGCAATATAATAAATATATGTAAGTAAATCTCATCCAAAATTGATTTAATCACCACAAAGTTACAAAAAAAATTTGACAATTCATTCTTTTTTTATATCTTTGCCATGTTTTTAATCTAATTTTACAAATGAGTAATAAAGAAAAGAAACATTGGCTTACTGATTTCATCAATTGGTACTTTAGCAAACAATCACTTCCATATTGGGTAATTGCAACATTTGATTCGTTTATATTTTTCATCAGTATTATATTATCTTACTATGCATCGTGGAAAACAGATACCTTTATTTCTAATTTTGGCCTTCTGATACCTTATTCATTGGTATATACCTTTGTTTATGTGATATTCTTTAGAATATTCCACACTTACTCTGGAATATTACGCTATTCTTCCTTTGTGGATTTGCTTCAAATTGGTAAAGCATGTCTTGGCGGATTTGTCGTAACCGCAGTTTCAGATTGGGTTGGATATCACTATCATTTGATTCTTAACGGAGAACTACACTTAGGCATAAAGTGCATCGTTGCTGCAAGTGCATTGTCAACTGTGCTGATTGTCAGCGTAAGAGTCCTTGTAAAACTTCTCTACGACATTCATTTTGGCACACATAATGCACAGGCATGTTTCATCTACGGAGTGAAAGATGCCGGAATCGGTATTGCTAAGAGTATCAGAAGTGAAAAACCTGCACGATTCATACTGAAAGGTTTTGTGACTGACGAAAAAGATATGGGCAAATTTATCATGATGAGGAAGAAGGTTTATCCTTTAGATGAGAATGTTATACCAATCATGAAGAAGATGCATATCAAAGCATTAATTATCAGTCCTATGCATGCAAAAGCATTTAGAGAAAATGAAAAGATACAAGAAGCGTTGATTGATGCAGGAATAAAAATCTACAGGTCTGAATCCGAAATGGAATATGATCCTAAACAACCTATACACCTTAGAGAGATAAGTGTTGAGGACTTACTTCCACGTGGAGAAATCAATATTGACCTACAAGAGATAGAAAACATGCTCAAGGGTACTACGATACTCATCACTGGTTCGGCAGGCTCAATAGGTAGCGAAATCGTTAGACAGGTAGCTTCGTTCTCTCCAAAACAACTCATTCTGATAGACCAAGCAGAAACACCTGAGCATGATATCAGACTGATGATGAAGAATGACTACCCAGACATTTCTGCAGAAACTATTGTTGCATCTATCACGAACAAAGAACATATGCAACATATATTTGAGGAATACCGCCCTGAATATGTGTTCCACGCTGCAGCATATAAACATGTGCCAATGATGGAGGACAACCCTGGAGAATCAATACATAACAATGTATATGGCACAAAAGTCATTGCAGACTTAAGTGTGCAGTATGGGGTGAAGAAATTCGTAATGGTTTCTACAGATAAAGCCGTCAACCCAACTAACGTGATGGGATGTTCAAAACGTCTGTGTGAAATCTACGTGCAGTCATTGAATAACAATCAACACACCACACAATTCGTCACAACCAGATTTGGCAATGTGCTTGGCAGCAACGGAAGTGTAATCCCTCTCTTCCGCAAACAATTGCAACAAGGTGGACCAATCACCGTTACACACCCAGACATCACACGTTTCTTCATGCTGATATCTGAGGCATGTAAACTAGTATTGGAAGCAGGCGTTCTGGGCAAAGGTGGTGAGATATTTGTATTTGACATGGGCAGATCCGTCAAGATAGCAGACTTGGCTAAACGTATGATTGCACTGAGTGGAGCAAATAACGTTAAAATAGAATATACCGGACTACGTGCCGGGGAGAAACTTTACGAAGAAGTCCTTAACGAAAAAGAAAACACCCTGCCGTCTGTACATGAAAAGATTAGAGTGGCACAAGTACGTGAATACGACTTCGAGAAAGTGTGCAAAGACTATGAGGAGCTTTTCTCTATTGCTACTACGTTTGACAATATGGAGATTGTTCGTAAGATGAAAGAAATAGTGCCTGAATATAAGAGTAACAACTCTGTCTATTCAGTACTTGACTAATCCTGCCTGATAGTCTTCAATCACACAGTAGGTTTTATCTGTATTTCTTTCCAGAAATAATGATACTTAAACGATTTTTTGCCATCTTCCATATATAGTGGAAGTTGCCATGAATCGTGTTGAGATATAACTCTTCAAACGAATGCATGACCTTGATTAGTGGATAGCCCCATGCATTTCGTTTTCTGACTCTTATATTGTATGAACTATCCTCCACTATTTCAGCGGGGTGATTCAATGGCCATTGCAAATCGTATGTCTTCATGGTGAACTGACGACGAATGCTACGTGGCATACACTCCAGACGCAGATCGGAATAGTGAGTGGAGTCATTACCTTCAAAACTGAGATTTGCAATCATATTGACACGTGGCATGATAGCCAGTCCGTCGTGCAGGTTCATATAAGCCCACGCAATAGATTCGTAGAACGCCTTACCCGACGCTTTATGCTGTTGAGCTATGCGTAACATGTCAGGTTTAAGATGATGTTCATTTATCATACGTTGAAGACAGTCCACATCACTTTTACGATCAAGAAAGTCATAGTGTTCCTCCCAATTATTCACCACACGCGCCCAACTTGCCCAACCCAATACAGAAAATGCGCGGGTAAAGAAATAATCACTCTTTGCATATTTCGTTACTTCATCCGTATTAAATCCATTTATCATCACAACTCGCTCATCATCCTCATATCTGTCAAGCATTTCCTTGCAGAAAGTAAAGAATGTGTCGGACGGCACGTCATCATCTTCAAGTACTATACACTTATCTGTCAGTGAAAATGCCCAACGTTGAGACATGAAGTTGGAAGGGTCACACCCGTAATTCTTCTCCTGATACTTACGGTGCACATCACACTCCCAGTCAATATTCTCTACTATTGACCGACACTGTTTCATCATGGGTAAATCAGACTCGTTTCGTGCACCATCTTGATACAAAAACAAACGAGACGGGCGTACACGCCGTATCACTTCAAAGAGTTTGGACAACGTGTCAGGACGATTAAAAAAAAGTATCAAAACTGATACATCTACATTAGATTTATTCATAAAATGTCAATTCTGTTGCGTGATAATTTGTGGTTTCTATATTTGGGAGTTGCATGTAATCTCCATAAATGATTCGTAAAATGGCATCTGGATTATTTGGAACAAACAACTTATGTCCTTCAAACTCCATCTCACGCAGTGGAAACAGATATTTCACTGGACGTGGTTTATGAAAAGGTATGCCAAATGAATCGGTCAAGTCTCCGGGTAGAAATTTACTTAAAAAGCGTAATATGGGGAAGGTGATTCGTGCATTAAATCGGGTCAGCATCATCACACGACGCATAACACTCATCTGCCGTTCTTCTCGTTGCTCACAACGCATGATCTTATAAACATGACCTTGTAACTTCTCTGATAAGACATGCAACCACAGAGGATGCTTCTCAAATGGAAAAATATCGATAAACACACCACGTTCCTTGAAACATCTACCATAATCAGGTGTCTCAACGAGCAGTGACTTACGGTCCCGTATCTTTGTGTAAAAATGGAAAAAATTAGGTTCTGTGAATTGATTCTGCATCACCATCTCGTCAGGTAGTTCTGAAGGCAGTATCTGCATCAATCTGTCATAATCAGTCTTCATCATCCCTATATCTAAATCATCATCCCACGGTATGAACCCACCGTGACGCACAGCGCCAATGAGTGTTCCACTATCCAACCAATACTGCAAATCGTATTTGCGACAAATGCGGTCTATCTCCAGAAGCAAACGAAGCATGACATTATGCTGCCGAGCCTGAATTGACCCCTTAGGACAATAACGCTCTATTAATCGTTTATTTAAATCCGCATCAATCATTTATAACAATTCAAATATAGCTGTCATCAAAAAGTGTAATTTAATCCAAAGGTAAAATACTCCTTAAATTGGAAATAACCTAAGTTGTCATCATAATACATTTTGCTTCGGTTGTCATCGAATCTCCAAAGTATATAGACTTCTGCTGATAGGTATTTGGAAAGCGTATAGTTCAACACATTTTCCAGTTCACTCTCAAAATACTTGTAAGAGGTATAAGCATAGAATTTGCCACGCCAAGTGATGTTCTTTGCTAATTTGAAGTTTGCATTTACCTCCAGTCGAGAACCCCAATCTTGATGGAATTGTCCTGACATGTTGTAAACATTATGAATGTTGTCGGAATGACTGTCTAGATATCTGAACTTATAAGATAGTGGGAGCATTGCCACTGATAATGTTCCATTTTTCACTTTCGGTTTGTAGTCTAGACCTACAGAGAGATAAAAGTCAAGTGGCGAAAGGAAATCGGAGAATTTATCCCTTTGATTGACTCTGTATCCTGGAGTGAATTGTGTGATAGCATTCAACGAGAGGGTGTAGTACCAATAATGTTTGTTATTTATCTTATATCCTATCTTTGAATAAGCATCAAGACGATCGTTGTCTATGATGTAAGAATGGCACGTGTCTGACGCAGACGTTATAAATCCGAGTTTCATATCCAAACGATTTTCCCATTGAAGTTTCTTGGTATCGTCGTACTTCGCTTCAAGGCGTAAGGAAGATAAAAGTGTCTGATTGTTACTACCGCCTTTATACCAATTTTCTGAGAAGTAATTCTGTGAGAACTTAATTGAGAAATTACCTGTCGTCTTCCAAAAATTTGGTTTGCGAATATGCATTCCTAAATCTAAGTGTAAATCAACAAGAGGCGTCGATGCGGGTGAATCCTTTAATAAATCATCTAACTCACGATATGTATGGTGTTTCTTCTCTACAACGCGAATGCTATCAAACTGCCGTTCGTGATAACGTATCAATGAGGGACGTTCAATATAAATATTCAATAGTTCGTTGTCAACTATGTTTTTCAGCTCATAACGTCTATTTAAGCTATCTTGTGATGTGGAATCAAGTTGGAAAACGTGTTTCACGACGTCTGAATAGTAAGTAGGCACGCAAAAAAGCCGATAGAAATAACTATCCTTAGTCGTTTGTGCATTGACAGAAAGATTCGTCCAGATGAGAGCGATGGACAAGTATATGATATGTAAAATACGTCTGTGCATATTTATTCTATTCAAAAGACATTGTTTTACTTGGAGAACCAAACGACATAAAGAATGAAGATATGACAATCACCAAATATATGATAATTATGGTGAGTATGTTAACACCTATAAATAACATCCACTCAAAGCTGACTGGAACAAAATTGATATAATACACTGAAGCATCAAGTGAGATTATGTGGAAAGTGCGTTGTAAGTAACACAACAACAAAGCAAAAGCATTTCCATAAAACATACCTTTTGCTGTCAGCATGATAGAGAAATAAATAAATATCTTGCGTACGTTCATTGTTGTCATACCCAACGAACGTAAGACACCTGACAGACGAATTCGTTCGAGCATAATTATCAATAATCCTGACATGATGGTAAATGATGATATGAACAACATAAGTACTAATATCATATCTACATTGGTGTCAAGCACACCCAGCCAAGAAAATAATCCTGGAGCAAGTTCTCGAATGGACCAGGTGGAATAAGTACACCCATTGCGGTCAATACGGTGATTTACCTTATCTACAATGCGATCAGCTACTTGCGTAAGACTATCAAAGTCATTTACCATAATATGATAACCTGATGATTCGTCGTCTTTCCAACCGTAAAGATTTCGAATTGTCTGAATATCAGTGAGCACCATGTGTTGGTCATATTCGGAAAGATTGGTTTCATAAATTCCAGTTATCAAGAAACGACGTGCACGCATGCCCTCACTATCTACGAAATAGGAGAACACTTTATCTCCGACTGCCACTCCCAAATCCGTTGCGATCTTATTTGAAATGAGAATTTGTTTATCATCTCCTATGAATGTTGGTAGTTTACCTGCAATAAGATAATCCTTGAAGAAAGATAAATCACTCTCCTCCCCTACTCCTTGCATCTGCACATCTATAAAATCATCATCTGTCTTCAATATAGCTGTTATCGCAGCGAATGATTGCACAGAATGAACACCGGGTATGTTACTGACCACATCATATAAACTATCGTCGGTCACAACAGGTAACAAATGATAGGCATCGTCTTGCGTAGCACTCAGCACTTGGATATCAGAGCCAAATCCTACAATCTTATTAGTAATCTCTTTCTTAAAACCCATCACCACAGCAATACTGAGAATCATAACAGCCACCCCCACAGCAATGCCTAACATAGCGATTAAAACAGCTGGACGCGACATGCTACGTTTGTTATCTCTATCATAATAGAGGCGACGAGCTATAAAGAGATTTAAGTTCAATAAATGCAGTCTGAAAATAATTTATTTTTTCGTACCTGGGTAAGCCTCCAACGCCTTGCCCAAAACGAAGAGAGCACGCTCAAGGTCTTGTTTCTTTAAAACATATGCCATACGTACTTCGTCCTTACCGAGTCCTGGAGTAGTATAAAAACCTGCTGCTGGTGCCATCATCACCGTCTCACCTTCATAGTTAAAGTATTTCAAGCACCAACTGCAGAAATCTTCTGCATTATCTACTGGTAGTTTTACCACCGTATAAAATGCGCCCATCGGTATTGGCGAATAAACACCTGGGATACGATTCAATCCATCAATGAGACATTTACGGCGTTCAACATATTCGTCATAGACATCACGCAGATATTCCTCTGAAGTATCAATTGAAGCCTCAGCAATGGCCTGCCCAATGAGCGGTGGAGAAAGACGTGCCTGACAGAATTTCATCACGGCTTCACGCACTGCTTCATTTTTCGTACATAGCGTTCCTATACGAATGCCACACTCACTATAGCGTTTGCTTACTGAATCAATTAGTACAACATTCTGCTCTATACCTTCAAGATGACAAGCAGAAATATAAGGGCTACCTGTGTAAATAAATTCACGATACACTTCGTCTGAGAAGAGATAGAGATCGTATTTCTTCACCAAGTCACGAATATGATTCATCTCTCTACGTGTGTATAAGTAACCCGTTGGATTATTTGGGTTGCATATCAGAATAGCGCGTGTTCGTTCGTTTATCAATTCTTCAAACTTCGAAACTTTAGGTAACGCAAAACCTTCTTCTATCGTTGTGGTCACTGTTCGAATGACGGCTCCTGCCGAGATTGCAAACGACATATAGTTAGCATAAGCTGGCTCTGGTACGATGATTTCATCACCAGGGTTGAGACAAGACAAAAAGGCAAACAACACCGCCTCACTACCACCACTCGTGACAATGATTTCATCAGATGTGAAGTCTATATTATATTTTGCATAATATTCCACCAATTTTTCTCGAAGACTCTTATATCCTTGACTTGGACTATAACCCAATATCTTTGCATCAAAGTTACGTATCGCATCTAATCCTTCTTTGGGTGTAGGCAAATCAGGCTGACCGATATTAAGGCGATATACCTTTATCCCTTTAGATTCTGCTTTATAAGCCAAAGGAGCAAGTTTACGTATTGGTGAATAAGGCATGCGAGTGCCACGTTCTGAAATTTTTGGCATAATTATTTTTTATTTTATACTTTACGTCACAAAGTTAATGAAAAATTACGAAAATTTATGTATCTTTGTGAAAAATTTTAAATAAATAGATTATGAAAAGATTTTATCTTTTGATGGCATTTATCATGCTGACAATAAGTATCAATGCACAAACAACAGCCTTGTCTTCTAACTCAACAAATGACTACATCCCCTCTGCTGAAAACCTAAAAGCCAGAGAAGCATTTGCCAATGACAAACTTGGAATTTTTATTCATTGGGGGTTATATAGCATGTTTGCACAAGGAGAATGGTATATGCAAAACCGCGCCATTCCTCACGAAGAATATAGCAAAGCAGCACGTGCTTTCTATCCTATCCATTTCAATGCTGATGACTGGGTTGATGCCATCAAAGACTCTGGAGCAGGATATATATGTCTGACAAGTCGTCACCACGAGGGGTTCTCGCTTTGGGATACAAAGGAGAGTGATTACAATATAATGAACACTCCATTTAAACGAGATATTATCAAAGAACTTGCAGATGCATGCCATAAACAAAATGTCAGACTACACCTATATTATAGTCATCTTGATTGGGGAAGAGAAGATTACCCTATGGGGCGTACAGGACATGGATGTAAGGATAGTACTAAAGCCGATTGGCCTCATTATTACAAATTCATGAACAACCAACTTACGGAGTTACTTACTAACTACGGTTCCATCGGTGCAATATGGTTTGATGGTTGGTGGGATCACGACCAAGACAGTATACCATTTGATTGGCAGTTACCTCAGCAGTATGCACTGATTCATCGACTCCAACCAGCATGTTTGATTGGCAATAACCATCACATGGAAATCAACCCAGGAGAAGACATCCAGATATTTGAAAGAGACCTCCCTGGCGAAAACACTGCAGGGTTTGTTGACAGAGCAGCTAACGTCAGCACCTCTGCCCCACTCGAGACCTGCCAAACCATGAATGGAATGTGGGGATATAGAATAGTTGACCAAAACTATAAATCCGTAAAAGAACTGATTCATCTGTTAGTGAAGACATCTGGCAAAGGGGCTAATCTGCTACTTAATATAGGTCCGCAACCAAGTGGAGAACTACCAGCTACAGCTCTTGATAGATTGAAAGGAATGGGAGCATGGATGAGAGAATTTGGCGAAACGATAAAAGGTACTACAGCTGGCGATATCAAAGAACAAAATTGGGGGGCCACTACACGCAAAGGCAATACCCTATATGTACACATTCTCAACCGTGACTCAATTGAAGGAAACACACTCCCTCTGCCACTCAGACAAAAAGCAAAAAGCGTAAAAGAATATAAAGGTGCAAAACTGAAGTTCAAGAGCACTAAAGATGGTGTACAAATCACGTTAGGAACAAAACGCGACGACATCATTGATTACATCATTGAAATAGAACAATAAACATGAAACGAGAAGTTTGTTGTGGAAACATAGACGATGTCAAAAGAGCTATTGACAGCAAAGCAGATAGAGTAGAATTGTGTGAGGAACTCAATGTAGGAGGTGTCACACCCTCTCACGAACTGATAAAAGAAGCCATTCAAACGGGCATTCCAGTGAATGTTCTCATCAGACCACGTGGGGGAGACTTTATCTACACCGAAGCAGAAGTGAGGCAGATGTTAGCAGATATTGACTACTGCAAACAACAAGGTGCTAATGCAGTAGTTATCGGTGCACTAACCAAAGAAGGCGATATTGACACACACACTTGCCAGCGACTCATACAAGCTGCAAGACCATTAAACGTCACTTTCCATAGAGCATTCGACGAGTGTAAAGATGCTATGAAAGCATTAGAAGACATCATAAGACTTGGATGTACACGTATCCTTACGTCTGGTCAAGCACCAACTGCACCCGAAGGTGTTGATATGCTCACACGACTTGTACAACAAGCAAACGGACGAATAATAATTCTTGCTGGCAGTGGCGTAACGCCTGAAAATTATGAACAATTAATGCTTACGACAGGAGTGGAAGAGGTGCATGGAACGAAATTAAGTCTTATATAAAAACCACACAACGCTACACATTCAATTATGCTATACAACGATATCATCAATTATTTCTATCCAGAAGACAATCCACTGCGTCAACTACTCCTGCATCATAGTCGTCAAGTAGCCAATAAGGCACTCTCCATCGCAAGTGCCCATTGTGATTGGGGCATCGATTGCAACCTCCTTGAAGAAGCTGCAATGCTCCACGACATAGGCATAAGAGAATGTAATGCACCAGGTATCTATTGTTTTGGTACACGTCCATATATTGAACACGGAAAAGTCGGGGCAGAAATGATAAGAAATCTTCCCTCCTCTCTCCTCTCTCCTCTCTCCTCTCTCGATTCCATTGCACGCGTCTGCGAACGTCACACAGGCACAGGTCTTCCTGGGTATGAGCCCGAAACCTTAGAAGAACAAATCATTTGCTTTGCAGATAAGTTTTTTTCAAAGTCATCTCCCAACAAAGAAAAGACCAAGGAAGAAGCGTGCCGCTCATTAATGAAATTTGGTGAAGAAGGAGTTGAAAAATTCAAATGTTGGTGCGATAAATTTCTCACATAACAAAACTACGCTTAAACAAAGTTTTGCTTGTTTCATTTTTTTTATTTACCTTTGCAGTCCGTTTGATCATTAAGTGTAATGAACATACACGGTTGTCTACATATTGGGGTTGAATTGGATTTGACAGCAAGATGAGGTGGTATGTAAGCACGCAGAGCGTCGCTAGAGTAGCTCTTTAATCTCACTCTTTCAAGAAATTTATCTGGCAACAATACTTATGCTCTCGCTGCATAGACGAAGATTAGTAGTCTAATTGCTTTATTCTCTTGCAGGCAAGAGAACGAGACATCGCACTGGAAGCCATTGTCCTGAAGCGTTCAGAGTCGCGGTGCAGTAAAATCGGGAATAGTCATGATTGGCCTCTCAGTCATGATGAAGATTTTTGAGGATAAGATTGTGCTTGGTGGTTTGGGTCTTGGCACAATACGAAAAACTAAGCCAAAATAAGCGTGTAGAAAGCATATGGTCTCCTTGTTTGGACGCGGGTTCAAATCCCGCCAGCTCCACAAACGAGGTTTGAGTGGTTTAAGAGGTTTGAGGTATTAAACCATTTAAACTCTTTATACCCTTAAACCCTTCAAACCTTTCAACCGTTAAGATAAAATTGTGCTATGCGTAGGATATATTGAACGATGTGTACAACCATCGCACAGCTATTGTTTTCTTTTTTGTCCAAACACAGGTTTTTGTATGTGAGCCCAAAAAAAATCACCGGCATATCACATACTCACCGCTGGTATATGACCGGTGTATGAGTAAAGATAAGGTAAAGGTAAAGGTAAAGATAAATAGAAGAAATGTCGAATAAAAGGTAAAGAATCCGTGTCTTTCATTTTTCTTTCGAGCCGAATGGGGGACTCGAACCCCCGACCTACGCATTACGAATGCGTTGCTCTACCAACTGAGCCAATTCGGCGTTATATTGAATATATTATATCAATGATATATTATTTTCTGCACATCTGTGACGCATCTCATCTGGCCAGATGCTTGCTTGTATCTCTCCAATATGTGCCTTCTGCAAGAGCAACATACAAAGACGACTTTGACCTATTCCGCCTCCTATAGAGAGTGGCAAATCGCCTGCAAGCAGACGTTGATGAAAATAGAGTGTGCGTCTGTCATCACTGCCTGAGAGATGGAGTTGTAAGTCAAGGGCTTCAGCATCAACTCGAATACCCATCGATGACAGTTCTACACTACGTCCCAATACAGGATACCAAACAAGTATATCTCCATTCAGCCCTCCGTCTGTTGACCAATCATCATAATCTGGTGCTCGCATATCGTGTGGCTCTCCATTAGAGAGTTTTCCACCAATTCCTATAATAAATACGGCACCGTACTCGCGACATATTGCGTCTTCACGTTCTTTTGAAGAAAGAGTTGGATAGCGCTGAAGCAATTGCTCTGAAGTAATGAATTTGATATCATCTGGCAAAAATGGACGAAGCTGTGAATAACGCTCACACACAAGATATTCTGTTCTTAATATAGCAAAATAGATGTCTTTGACTATCTTCTCCAAGAAGTCTTTATTGCGATCTTCTACCGCGATAGTACGCTCCCAATCCCACTGATCCACATACAGGGAATGAAGATTATCTAACTCTTCATCACCACGAATGGCATTCATGTCTGTGTATAGTCCGTATCCCTGTGGGATATGATATTCCTCCAACATGACTCGTTTCCACTTGGCGAGAGAATGCACAATCTCTGCTTGTTGGTCGCACATATCACGAATAGGAAATGAAACTGGACGTTCTACACCGCTTAAGTCATCATTCAGTCCTAATCCCCGCAATACAAATAACGGCGCTGTCACACGACGAAGACGCAATGCTGTGGAAAGGTTTTGTTGAAAAAAATCTTTTATCTCCTTGATTGCTTGCTCCGTTTCTAATGGTGAGAGCTGTGGTTTGTAGTTATTAGGAATTGTAATCTTCATCTCATTCCTTTTTCGAGTACAAATTTAGTAAAAAAAAATAACACTTACAAATTTTTTATTTACCTACCACCGCAATACCACCATCTGCCGTTACTGTCTCTGCAGAAAAATCTATTTGTGTGCAGCAACCACTATTAAAAAACTTCACTCGTGCTTTACCTTCTTTGTTAATCTCAATATTTGGGTTCCAATAAAGAGTGCGACGATAATCCTTCTCGTTTGGAAGTACGAAATCAGAGTAATCTGGCGAATAGAAGTCTACATAGTGAGTGAAACCTTGTACGACAGTGTTTCGTTCACCACGTCGGTCCTTTTTTGCGTTTTTGTCTATATATAGGTGAATAACAACTATATTATCCAAACTGTCAGATTTCTGTAATTCATTTTCCGTTTCGTCGAGTTGATCGGAGTTTGAGAGGTTTGAGGAGTTTGAAGACATCTCTCCTATCAAATCCGTTGTCTGGGCGGAAGATGTGCCATTGATACTATCAAGGCCTGTATAAGTGCTATATCTACGGACTGCACCAAATTTATCGCATATAAGTATTGCTTCAAGGTCTTTCGCAAACAGGCGTTCTACATCTACCAGACTATGATCCACATTGTCAATGATAAATTGCACGGGGCGTCCTTTGTATAAAGAGGTGTGATTGCCATCTGCATCGAGTGTGAAAGAGAAATATTTATTAACGCGTTCTAGATAGTCGAAAAGTGTCTCTAAATAGAGTTCACCTGTATCGTCTTCTCTCGTGCGTTCTTCTTCTAAATCATAGACTACATTAGCTTGTTTTATAGCCTTGCCTTCCATCCAACGCTTGCCTGCTGTGACAACTGCTTCTGGTAACAGATTTTCATATTTATACTTATTTAATGATTGGGGGTCATTTGATGATGATTTGTTGTTTGATGATAGGTATTCTCGTTTAGTGGAGCGAATATACATCCATGTATCTAAAGGTTCGTAAGGACGGCTATCGGGTGAAAACTGTCGATCTAAATGCACGTTCATTTCTTTGTTTTTCTGATTTTCATCTTTCGTTTTGATAAACATTTTCATGCGACCTTCAAAATCTTCACTTCGAAATGCAAAATGCCCTGTTGAATCGGTCTTTGCACGGCCTTTTTTGCTGAGTCCCTTATCTAAGTCGTAGAGCATTACAGTTATCTCTGCGCCACTCTTTTCTCGGTGTCGCATATAGGAAGTAAGTTGGCCACTGATGGTGAGTCCTTCTTCTATGAAATGTCGTATTTTGAAATTCTCTGGATGTGACATAGTTTGAAAATCATAACGATACCACCCTTGTGTCAGCATAAGGTTGTCAAGCGCCTTATTGTGTTCGTCATCAGTTGATTCAAAATAATAATCAATATTTTGAATAAATCCTCGTAAATCACTTGAAAGGAGTAAGTTGGACAGTGCATTTCCTGTGTGCGAGCCAGGTATGTTAAAATCAGAATCATGTACAGCCAAAGAGAACGTGGAAGCAACTGGGTTATTTGTCGAATCATGGAGAGTAAAATTCATTACGATTGAATCAAATGGCTGATAATTTGGTTTGTCAAATTCTGCAGTAAACTTCAATGTGGTTGTAGGACGATGGAACACCATTCGTTGACAAAATATGGTACCCCATTCGTCAAATACTATTATCTGATTGACTCCATCTCGTAGTGCATCATGTTCAATGGCCATAGCAAACTCATCGTCTGAAAAGTCTAATTTTTGAAATATATAAGCATACCCTCCATTGATCACGGCAAGTGCCATGGGTGTTGATGTAGTTATGTTATGGCGTGTCACACGGATACCTACGGCATCGGTTCGCAAAGCATCTACATGTATCACATAGCCTGAAGGTAGGGATTTGGGTAATGAAAATGTATAATTCTTTCCTTCATGATAAATCTGTGCCTTCGCTCCGTTAATTGACTGCATCTGCACTGTACCTATACCATTGAATGCGGTTGATAGGTTTGTTATTGTATTGCCAGTGGCATCAAGGATGACTCCATTCACCTTCTGTCCAATGCCATCTCTATTGACTACCTTAAATGCAATAGTTTGAGTCGCCTCGTCAATCAAGTCACCTCCTTCTGGATAAAATGACATTTGTAGTGATGAGTTAGAATGAGATTTTGACTTCTGTCGTTCTACGGGTACTTTCTGACTGCGCTGTGATAATGTCATCGTTGGCGACAGGAAATCAGCAGTGGTTTTCGCCCTATCAAATACAGGAAACACCCTAGAGAAGACACCGCGTTCATCCCAATTAAGCATCATGCGAGTGTAGGCTCTCACTTCATAATAGCCTGCATGTAAAAGATTGGAGAGTTGAAAACGTCCCCAAGCCTGTCCGTTAGTTATCTTTAACTTATTAGATTGCACTATCCTACCCTCTGGAGACAATAATTCTACATATAGTATCCCACTCATCGTTGTGGGTTTATGGAGAGCTCCTTCCACGACATAAGCTTTGAAATACATATCTTCTCCCATGAAATATCCTGTATTGTCAAAATGTAAATAGACCTTTTCTTGGGGATATAAATAATTGAACGCATTCACGTTCTTCACAAAATGAGAGAGACTATCTAATGGAGATATTTGTGCAAAGAGAGATTCTGAAGAAAATACAAAAATCAATATTATGACTAAAACAACACGTCTCATGATATCATATTCAAAAATTCTGTTTCAGAGATTATGCGTATTCCTAACGTCTGTGCTTTCTCCAGTTTTGAAGGACCCATATTTTCTCCAGCAAGAATTAAAGTGGTTTTAGATGATATACTACCGACGTTTTTACCACCATTCTTCTCAATTATCGTTTTGTATTCGTCACGTGAATGATGCGTGAATACTCCACTTATCACGATGCTCTGTCCCGCGAGCAAATTCGTTTGCCCACGCATATCTTCTTCAGCCAAATGCATACATACGCCGACCTCACGCAATCGGTGTATAATATCTACATTTCTTTCATTTTTGAAATAGGTTACTACGCTTTTTGCAATGACCTCCCCCACTCCATCTATTTCAAGCAATTGCTCTTCCGTAGCATGCATCAATGAGTCCATTGTCTTAAAATGTCGAGCAATCAATTTTGCTATTGTCTCTCCAACAAACCTTATACCAATGGCATATACTACTCTTTCAAATGGGACATTAACAGACTCACGTATGGCTGCAACTATCTTTTGAGCTGAAACACTCCGGTTTTTATTGAAATTAGATACTTCAAGTGGTGTCAATGTATATAGATCTGCTACGTCACGTATAAGTCCTCGCTCAAAAAAATCAATTACTGTCTCTGGTCCTAAACTATCTATGTTCATTGCCTTTCGGGAGATATAATGTTCTATCCGGCCACAGATTTGCGGTGTACATCCTGTATCATTCGGACAATAATATGCTGCTTCACCATCATAACGGACGAGTGTTGCACCACATTGTGGACAATTTGTGATAAAACGCACTGGAATTGCTTTGTCATCACGCAATTCTTTATTCACTCCAACTATTTTTGGTATAATCTCTCCACCCTTTTCTACATAAACCATATCACCCAAATGCAAATTCATCTGTTCAATGATATCAGCATTATGCAATGAGGCACGCTTCACAATCGTTCCTGCGAGTTGTACTGGTTCCATATTTGCTACAGGTGTGATAGCGCCAGTCCTACCAACTTGATAAGTCACTTCATTCAGTCGTGTTAACACACGCTCGGCTTTGAACTTATATGCTATTGCCCAACGTGGTGATTTTGCGGTATAACCCAAATGACGTTGTTGGCTAAGAGAATTTACCTTTAGTACAATTCCATCTGTTGCTACGGGGAGTGTTTTTCGTTCCTTATCCCAATAAGTGATAAAATCTAATATCTCATCAACGGATTTACATAGTTTTATTCCTTGTGATATCTTAAACCCCCATGTTTCAGCTTCTTTTAACGAATCAAAATGAGTAGCACCTTCTCGTAATGTAATTTCATCACCGAGTACGTAATAAAGATATGCATCTAATCCTCGTTGTGCTACGACCGACGAGTTTTGTGATTTTAGTGTACCACTTGCAGCATTTCGTGGGTTTGCAAATAATGGTTCTTCTTTCGCCTCACGTTCTTCATTCAACTTTTCGAATGATTCCCACGGCAGCAGTATCTCTCCGCGTATTTCAAATTCATGTGGATAACCACTATTTGGTATGAGTTGTAATGGTATGCTTTTTATGGTACGCACATTTGCTGTCACATCATCACCTTTCACACCATCGCCTCGTGTCAAAGCTTGTGTCAGTCTTCCATCAATATATGTTAGTGAAATGCTCAGTCCATCATATTTCATCTCACAACAGACCTCAAATGGCTCCCCAGCAAGGCCTTCACTCACCCTACGATAAAAATCTCTTACATCTGCTTCATTATAAGTATTAGCTAACGAAAGCATGGGATAACGGTGCGACACTTGTTTGAACTGTTGATTAAGGTCACTACCCACACGTTGTGTTGGCGAATTAGGATCAAAACACTCTGGATGAAACATTTCAAGATCCTCTAACTCGTGCATCATCTGATCAAAGTCATAATCAGAGATTTCGGGTTGATTCAACACATAATAATTGTAATTGTGTTGGTGCAGTTGCTCTCGTAATTGTCTAATATGTTCCTCTGGTGTCATAATACACGTTGTCTCACAAAATACCCATTGAATATGTCGTCTACATTCTTGACTTGTTTGTCAAATATTCCAAAGACACTACTACCACTACCAGACATAGAAGCGTACTCAGCACCTAAATCATAAAGTCTATCTTTGATTGCTGCTATTTCTGGGAAACGTCGAAATACACTCTTCTCAAAATCGTTGATGACAGTGTCACGCCATGATGCAATAGGAGATTGTAATAAATCCGGAAGAGATACTTTTGATAGTGTTGGAACAATATCTGTGTATGCATCTTTGGTTGACACAAATACATTTGGCTTTACTAACACTATACATTTGCCTTTTAATTTTACATTAACTGCTTTCAGTTTGTCTCCTATCCCCTCAGCATACATAGGTTTGTTTCGCACGAAAAACGGACAATCTGCCCCTATCCTTAATGCGTATTTTTCTAATTGTCGTCGTGTTTGTTTCAAAGTGCACATTTCGTTGATTGCACAAAGCACAAAAGCAGCATCTGCACTTCCACCTCCAAGTCCTGCACCCGTTGGAATGTGTTTATGTAAATGAATATCAAAATGTGGCAACACAAAATCATCGGCAAGCAAACGATATGCCTTCACAACAAGATTATCATCTGGTGAACCATCCAAGAGTTCACCAGTAAGACGCAGTGTACACGTGTTTTTTTTCTTTCTCCCGTCTGTCTTCAGTTCTATCACATCTTGAAGTTCAATCGGATAAAATATGGTTTCTATATTGTGGTATCCGTCCTTACGACGTTCCACAACATTAAGACCTATGTTTATTTTAGCATTTGGATAGATTATCATACTCTTTTCGTATTTGCTCAATTGTCGTATTTTGTGCTTTAACTAAAGGCAGTCTTAATTCATTACATATCATACCCATTTCAGCAAGTAATGCTTTGATTCCAGCAGGATTTCCATCGGCAAATAATAGTTTACACATTTTCTTCATCTTTGAATGAGGATTAGTCAGTTGAGCATAACAAGCAGGAAAAGCATTTGCTATAACACTTATTACACCCACACCACCCATTTGTATTATATCACCCGTCAACTCATCATCACCAGACAACACATCAAAAGATGAAGGTTTCATGTCTATGATATCTTGAATTTGCTTCAAATCGCCACTAGCTTCTTTTACAGCCACTATATTGTCACATTCTCTCGCAAGTCTTACACACGTTTCGGCTTGCAGATTCACGCCTGTCCTGCCAGGTACGTTGTACAGAACTACTGGCAATGCTGTTGCAGCAGCCACAGCCCGAAAATGCTGATATAATCCTTCTTGAGTAGGCTTATTATAATAAGGACATACTGACAGGATTCCATCTATATTGGTAAAATCCTCAGTTTGAAGAGCTGTGACCACGTCAGATGTGTTATTTCCTCCACAACCCATCAAGATAGGTAACCGACCGTTCACTATATCAACAACCAAATCTTTGATTTTACGTTTTTCATCAACTGTCAGACATGGTGTTTCTGCTGTCGTAGCAAGGATACAAATGAAGTCCGCACCATTCTTAATTTGATAATTAACTAAACGTCTTAATGCACTATAATCCACTGCTCCATTCTTAAATGGAGTAATAAGCGCTATTCCTAATCCTCTAAAAATGTTATTCATAGTCTCTCATTTCTCATTTCTTGACTTTCCCCTCTCATCTCTCGTCTCTCGTCCCTTGACTCTCGTCTCTCGTTGATATCTCTGTTTGTCCGCTCCACATCATCACCAGTTCTTCGCATATTTGTCTGCGACTCTTTCCCACCAAACATATTGAAACGATATGTGAAGTGTAACATCATATAAGAATATACAGAATTGTTTTCTGAATCACTTCGTGACAAAGCTGTTATGGTGCGACTCACGTTGCTGCGCTGCTGAAGAATGTCAAATGCTTGTAATGATATAGTAGCTTTCTTCCCTTGTAAGAAACGATAACTCACTTGTGCATTCCATATTAATTCATTGGTGTTCATAGCTTCAGCACTATAACCTCGTCTGCTACTCATGCTGATATCTGTTGAATAACCCATTCCATTTTCAAAATTACCTGTAGTGGATAAACCATAGGAAAAATCCCATGTGGAACGATTTGCTGTGGCTATTAATTCACTCTTTGCATTGTTGTAAGATAGTGTTCCATTTAGTCTAATATCCATATAATCCCACCTACGAGTAACAGACAAATTTTCTTTTACTCTAATATCTCCGACATTATTCTTTAATGTCTCCCTATTTTGATATATATATGCAACATTATTCGTAAATGAAACACTTGTATTAGTATTAAGCACAAGACGATCATTAGCAAGCAATGGAGTATTAAATCCAAAATTACCATTTATGCTCCAATTTCCGCATATATTTTCAGGGGTGGTCTCTTGCTTACCAGTACTGC
>R20__coassemble_598_pt1 | contig 25574 bp, 15 predicted proteins | sample R20__metabat2_high_PE_015 | metagenome-assembled genome bin R20 | reverse complement strand
GAGCAGAACTCTCCCTCACTTCTCTCACTTCTCCCACTTCTCCCTCGTCTCTCGTCTTTCGTCTAAACTATGGTTACACTCACGCCACATTCCGCGAATATGATGATGGCGAACACAATTATAAAAATAATTTCGTGCCGTTCGTACCGATGCACACACTCTCTCTGATGACTGACTACAACATCAACACGATGTGGGCTGTTGGTGTGGCTGTCGCTGGTGCAGGACGAGTGTATTGGACTGAGGCAAATAACTTATGGCAAGACTTCTATGCCACCTTGTCGGCTCACGTCGTAGCACGCATCAACGACATGATGTGTATAACCCTATGGGGGAAAAACCTCACACAAACACAATATGACACGTTCTGTTTTGAGAGTATGAACAAATGTTTCACACAACGTTGTCACCCTCTGCAGATTGGAATTGACTTAAAACTACATCTATGATATGAAAAAATTATTTCTTGTATTAACTCTAATAGGTCTGACATACGTGGGCGGACACAGTCAGGTGACTAACGCACAACACGACAATCACAACTTTGAAATTGCAAAAAACTTGGATATACTCAATTCGATTTATTGTAATCTTGACTGGTACTACGTTGATTCCATACAAACGAAGGAACTCATTCGCACAGGTATTGATGCTATGCTCAGTAAACTCGACCCTTATACGGTGTATTATGCTGAGGAGGAGATGAAAGAATTGGAAATGATGACAACAGGCAAATATGGGGGAATCGGTTCTATCATACGTATGCGTAAAGACTCTACCGTAATAATTGCTGAACCTTATGCTGGTATGCCTGCCACAGAAGTGGGATTGCAAGTGGGAGATATATTACGCAGAATTGATAAGACTGACCTGAAAGGGAAAAACACAGAGGAGGTGAGTAATATGCTTCGTGGAGAACCTGGCACCACCTTCACACTTGAAGTGGACAGACCTATATTTAAGCAAGAGACATTTACGCCTGAGAAATACCAACGACTCACCTTCAATATCACTCGCAGAAATATCAAAGTGCCTGCTATATCTTATTATGGCATGATTGACACAGACGGATATATCTGTCTCACACAATTCACAGAGGACTGCTCCATTGAAGTGCGCAAGGCTGTGATTGCTTTACGCCAACAGGGCGCACAACGCATTCTCTTAGATCTTCGCTCAAATGGTGGAGGACTGCTTGACGAAGCCGTCAAGATTGTGAACCTCTTTGTCCCTGCAGAAACTACTATCGTGGAGGTGAAAGGGAGAGGAGATATACAGAGACACTCGTACAAAACAACAGATAGCCCTCTTGATACTGACATCCCTGTCATAGTGCTGGTCAATCAAAACACAGCATCTGCATCAGAGATAGTCGCTGGCGCACTGCAAGATTTGGGACGTGGGACGGTCGTTGGAACAAAAACATTCGGAAAGGGATTGGTGCAGAGTTCAAGGGAAATCCCTTATAACGGCAGCCTAAAACTCACCACAGGCAAATACTATCTGCCTTCTGGACGATGCATCCAAAGAATTGACTATAAGGCACGACGAGAGACGAGAGACGAGGGACAAGAGACGAGGAAACTCGGAAATTCGGAACTGGGTGGCATCACGCCAGATATAGAAGTGAAACACGACACACTTCAAAACATTCTCTTCTATATCAATAACGATGACGCTCTGGTGGATTTCGGCACGTGGTACTATAACACACATGATGCTCCTGCTTCAGTGAAAGACTTTTCTATAACAGATGATGACTTGAACGACTTCCTTACCTTGCTCAAAGAAAGAGACTTCAAATATGACCGCATCAGCGAACGTTATCTCGCGGACTTGAAAAAGATGATGGAATTTGAAGATTATTACGACGACGCAAAAGAAGAATATTCTGCTCTCGAAAAGAAATTATCTCATAATATAGATAAAGACGTTCAAAAACACTCAAAAGATATTCGTAAATTGCTTGCACAGGAAATAATAAAACGTTATTTCTTCCAGGCTGGAGCAACAGAAGAATATATCAAAGATGATGAAGACATAATGGCAACAAAAGACAATAAATAAACCTACACATGCTCGGATAAACCACAAAAAAAAGAGGTCACCTCCATACTTGGATATGACCTCCTTTTTCTTCAGTAAACTAAATTACTTAACTGCCTTTGCAAGATCAGCACCAGCCTTAAATTTAGCAACCTTCTTAGCAGCAATCTTAATAGTCTTGCCTGTCAGTGGGTTAACACCTGTGCGAGCCTTACGCTTTGCAACATCAAATGTACCGAAACCAACGAAAGCAACCTTCTGACCCTTCTTGAGAGACTTCTTGATTGTTTCAAGACTTGCATCTACTGCCTTCTTAGCGTCTGCCTTGCTAAGACCTGCTGCCTTTGCTACTGCAGCTACGAATTCTGTTTTGTTCATAATAACGTTTTTAAAAAATTAACAATTAGTTAAATTAATCTTTAACTTCTTTTAGTTTTTTTAATTAATCAATCTCACATTCTCGTGTTGCAAATTTATGTTATTTTTTTGCATTTACCAAAATTTTTTTCGTTTTTTTTCTAAAAAAATGATTTTTTTCTTTTTTTTCGCCTCGTTTTTACGTGTTTATCGTATTTTTTACCTAATTTTGCACCGCAAACATTAAACGTTTTCTTCGTATGAATACAAGAACTATGGTAAACACATTGCTCATTATCAATATAATAGTTTTTCTCTTTGAGCAAGTGTTGCACTTAAATAATACATTTGGATTATATTTTATTACTTCACCAAAATTTCAAATTTATCAACCCGTAACCTACATGTTTATGCATGCTGGATTCATGCATTTATTCTTTAATATGTTTGCATTGTGGATGTTTGGTCGTGCACTTGAGATGGTATGGGGACCAAAACGATTTTTGATTTATTATTTGGTCTGTGGCATCGGTGCTGCTGCCATTCAAGAACTGGGGCAGGCAGTTGGACTCATCTCATCCGGTTCAATGACGGTTGGTGCAAGTGGCGCAGTTTATGGCATATTACTCGCCTTTGGACTCACCTTCCCTAACGATCGTATTTTTATCTTCCCTATTCCCATTCCTATCAAAGCCAAGTATTTCGTACTGTTTTATGTGGTCATTGAACTGATGCAAGGTTTCGGTGCATCTGATGGCGTGGCACATTTTGCGCACTTAGGTGGTATGTTGTTTGGAGCACTATTATTTTTATATTGGAAACATCAGATACGAATAAGAAAAAACAGAAAAGTGAGAGTCATATACGAACGACCATCATCTGTGAACGAATATCATCAAAACGCTCATGAATATACCACAACCCAAAACACCTCTTATGAACAACGCGAAAAGATAGATAGCATTCTTGACAAAATAAGAGCAAATGGTTATAACTCTCTGACAAACGAAGAGAAAAATATCTTGTTTGACGCAAGTAAAAAATAACTCAACTTATTTCAAAGAGCATGAAAAAAATAGTTTTTCTCACGGGTGCAGGCATCTCTGCAGAGAGTGGCATCAGTACCTTTCGCGATTCGGATGGATTGTGGGAACAATACCCTGTACAACAAGTAGCAAGTATTGATGGTTATATTGAAAACCCTGAGTTGGTAATCAATTTCTATAACGAACGAAGAAAACAAACTATCAATGTGCAACCTAACGATGCACATAAGTTAGTAGCCTCACTTGAGGAGAGATATGCAGTGACTGTGGTTACACAAAACATAGACAACCTGCATGAACGCGCTGGCTCAACCAATATTATCCACCTACATGGAGAAATCACCAAAGCCACATCAACTCGTAATCCAAATGATCCATCACAAATTGTCGAACTTAAATCGGATGAAGAAATAAAAATAGGTGACAAAGCACCGGATGGCAGTCAACTGCGTCCTTTCATCGTTTGGCTTGGTGAGAGTGTGCCAATGATTGAACCTGCCGCAGAGGCAGTGTCTCAAGCAGACATAGTGGTTGTAGTTGGTACGTCCTTACAAGTCTATCCCGCAGCAGGACTGCTGATGTACGCACGCAGAGATGCAAAGATTTATCTCATTGACCCACGCCCTAACGTACCTGACAACATGCCTGTAAATGTGATTGCAAAGAAGGCTACTGAAGGCATGCGCGACCTTGTTGACTTGTTATAAAAAAACATCTGTCATTAAGCGTTTTCCCTAAACACCTAATGACAGATATCTTCAACGTTATAATTATTACAATGTCTTTGTTGACTTATTCTCCCTTCATATAGAAATGGAGTCCCTTTACCTTGTTCCAAGCACCACGAGTGAAATCTGGCACCTTGACTGGCATTGAGTTGTTCTGATTACTGATGTCGCTGAGTTCACCTATACAGCACCACTCTGCCAAGTCATACACATCTTGATCAAGTGGCAGACCGTTTTGAAGACAGTAAACAAGACGATAATCCATAACGAAGTCCATTCCTCCGTGACCACCTATTTGCTTTGCTACCTCACCGATTTCTTTATGAATTGGGTGTTGGTATGCGGCCATCAGTTTCTCCTGCACATCTTGTGGGATGAAGTCGTGCTCATCTAACTTCTCTATGTCTGGTATTGCATTGTGATCAATCTGTTTGTTGCGGAATGTGAAACCTTCTATTGGGTATTTGTTAGCAAATCCATCAGTACCTGTCAATTGGTAGAGACGATTATATGGACGTGGGGTAAATACGTTGTGTTGTATCTCAAGACTCTTACCGTTGTGTGTCTTCACGAGGGTAACAATATGGTCTCCACAAGCAAAGTCGGTTGAACCCATTTTCTTTTGTGCAAGAGCCAAACCATTTACACTCTTTGTAGCCATTGATGTGAGGTACTCTAACTTGTCACCACGGTGAATATTCATTGCCTGGCAGCAAGGACCAAATCCGTGTGTAGCATAGACATCTCCACCATGACGCTGGTTGAACTCAAGTCTCCAGTTGTCTGCGTACGAATCCCAATATGGTTCGAGGTTATGGATATAAGCTCCTTCTGCATGTAGGATCTCTCCAAACAGCCCTTGTTGTGCCATGTTAAGACACGTCAACTCAAAGAAATCATATACACAGTTCTCAAGCATCATACAGTGCTTGCGAGTACGTTCTGAAGTGTTTATCAAATCCCAACAGTCTGCTAAACATGGTGCAGATGGTACTTCTATAGCCACATGCTTGCCGTGATTCATTGCATAAAGTGCAATTGGTACGTGAGTCTGCCAGTTCGTTGCTATGTAAACGAGGTCAATATCTTCACGTTCACATAGTTGTTTATATCCTTCTGCTCCACTATATATGGTAGCCATTGGCATACCTGCGTCAGTGATATAACGTTGACAAGCATTAGCACGCTCTTGGCGTTTATCACAAAGGGCTTTTATTTCTACGCCAGGTATGTGAGTGAAACGAGCTACAGCACCTGGTCCACGCATACCGAGTCCTACAAATCCCACACGTACGGTCTTGAGTGGTTCTGCTCTGAACTCAAGCATTGACTCTTGTCCTTTTGGACGCTTAGGTTCTTGGAACTCAATCACGCCATTCTTAATTTTCCATTTTGTGCTTCTGTAATTATCCTGAGCACTCACGTTAACACATAATGCACAATGCATAATGCATAATAAGAATAATACTTTTTTCATTTGTTTTTCTATTTAAAATTCATTTTTAATTATCTTCTCTCTGTTCTTAACCCAATCGTAGTCTAACCTCTAACGAAATTAGGTATCTTCACGGGGATGGAACCTCCTCTTATGCTTTGTTCGCTTAGTTCACTCACACAACACCACTCTGCTAAATCGTACACATCCATATCCAAGGGCAGGCCTTCACGTAGGCAATTAATAAGCCTGTAATCCATCACGTAATCCATCCAGTATTCTTGTCCGCACGTCTTCACTGCCGTATCATATAACTCTGTAAGAATGGTTGGACGATAGGATGTCAACAGTGCCTGTCTTTCCTCGTCTGACATAAACTCATGTCCTTGCGCAATACCTTGTATAGGATATTTGGTAGCAAACGCATCTGTTCCCACTATTTGATACATTCTACTGTATGGCTGTGGATTCATCACGTTGTGCTGGAGTTCTATCAGTCGTCCCCTTGTCGTACGTATCAACGTAGTCGTATGGTCACCATTGGCAAAGTCATCTGTACCCATCATCTCTTTGGCTATCTTTTTTCCTGTGATACTCTCTGCACTCATAGACACCAGATAATCCAAATTATCTCCACGGTGAATTCCTAATAGTTGACAACAAGGACCTAATCCATGAGTTGGATAGACATCTCCTGCATGTTTTTGGTTATATTCAAGTCTCCAATTGTCAGAGTAGTCTCTCCAATAGTTCTCCAAGCTGTGCAGATAACCACCTTTCACGTGAACCACATCGCCAAAGAATCCTTGCTGCGCCATGTTGAGACAAGTCATTTCAAACTCATCATAAACACACTTCTCCAGCATCATACAATGACGACGTGTCTGTTCGGCTGTATTTACCACGTCCCAACACTCTTTCACCGTCAGAGCAGCAGGTACCTCTACCGCTACGTGTTTGCCGTGATTCATTGCGCATAGCGCGATTTTCACATGAGTTTGCCACGTTGTGACTACATAAACGAGATCTATCTCGTCATCCTCACACAATCTGCAGAAACCATCCTCACCCTCGTAGGTCTTAACGTCAATGGCATAGTCTAATCTTAAGTTAGACTGCACCGAGAGAACTGTCTCTCGCCGCACATCACAGATTGCAGAGATTTGAGTTCCTGGAATTTTGCAGAGGCGCTCCACTGCACGTCGTCCACGCATTCCCAATCCTACGATTCCTATCCGAACCACAGGAATTGGCGTTGCGGTCAATCCAAGAACATTCATTTACTTTCTTATTTTATTTCTTCTTGTCACACTTTTTCTTGTCGCACTTTTTCTTATCACACTTTTTCTTGTCGCCACACTTTGCTCCTTTTTTGCAAGGTTTATTGTTTTGGAATTCATATTTTGCATAATTCCATCCATAAGCATCAAAATAGTGGCGTAAGTGATTCATACGACAGAGGAAATTCTTGTAGTCTCTTCCGTAATAAGTCCAACCCACCTCTGCGAGTGCAGAAATACGAGGAAGAAGATTATGTTGTGCGTGTGACAGTGTTCCAATATATTCTGTCCATAGATTACCTTGTACACCAAGAATGTATTTCTGCTCATCTTGTGTCAGTTCATTCCATGGGTCAAAACTATAACTCTTCTCCAAAGAAGTAAATCCACCTATTCCGAATGGTTCATCAGGACCTTGTGTCTGATAGTGGTCAAGATAACAATAACCAGAAGGCGACATGATGACATGATTACCCTTCTTAGCCGCTGCTATGCCTGCGCGTGTGCCTGTCCAACTCATTATGGTTGCAGTAGGTGTGACACCTCCTTCGAGTATCTCATCCCAACCGATAATCTTACGACCTTTCTTATTGAGGAACTGCTCCAAACGACGAGTGACATAACTCTGTAGTTCTGCTTCATTTCTCAGTCCTTCTTGCTTGATGCGAGCTTGACAATCTGCACACTTCTTCCACTCTTCTCTTGGACATTCATCACCACCGATATGGATGTATTCAGAAGGGAATATATCGATGATTTCACTTAATACAGCCTCCCAGAACTTAAAGGTCTTCTCCTTACCTGGACAGAATACCTCAGGGAATACTCCCCAAGTACTTGAGATAACGTATTTGTCGCCACGGCAACCGAACTCAGGATAAGCCGACAATGCAGCGAGAGCATGACCAGGGAGGTCTATCTCTGGAATCACTGTTATATGACGGTCTGCAGCATATTTCACTATTTCTTTTGCTTCTTTCTGTGTGTAGAAACCTCCGTGACGTGTACGGTCAAACGTACGCCAATCCTTACGAACCACCGTGCTGTCTCTCCATGCACCAATCTCCGTCAGTTTTGGATATGCCTTTATCTCTATACGCCATCCTTGGTCATCTGTCAAATGCCAATGAAAACGGTTGAGTTTATGCATTGCCAAAATGTCTATGTAAGTCTTTACGTCATCAATTGAGAAGAAGTGACGGCACACGTCGAAATGTGCACCACGATAAGCAAATACAGGTGCGTCTTCAATCACACAACAAGGAATCTGTACCTTACGCTCCTCGCACTTACTTTTACCTTGATGAGCATGACCACCACAAGGAGGCACCATCTGTCTGAGGGTTTGGCGAGCATAGAACTTACCTGCATCAGTAGATGACCAAACAGTAATACCTTGTTCTGTCACTTCCAATTTATATGCTTCCTCGCCTAAGGTCTTATCTTGCAGGTATTTCACTGCCTTATCAATACAACCATTAAGTGTGTAAGACCCTTCCTTCATCTCTACCTTTTGTGGACGTGGAACGACCTTTATTTCTCTGCAACAGTTTTCTTGTGCAACGGCACAAACGGCAATGTGTAAAGCACACATCAATGCAAAAATTTTCTTCATAATATCTTATTTTAGGTTTTATTTTTTGTTATTTTGTTTTTTCTCTACGTTATAGGTTCAATCAGTGATTCGGGTGGGATTCAAACCCACGACCTTCAGAACCGGAATCTGATGCTCTATTCAACTAAGCTACCGAACCCCTATTGGGAGTTTTTACACTCCCATTGATTTGAGTACCTCCACTGCTTTCTTATCAGCTTCAGCACATGCTCTATCATAATCGTCTGCAGTCTTCATGTCGCCTTGCACTTCGATATAGAACTTAATCTTAGGTTCTGTACCTGAAGGACGCACACTCACCTTCGTACCGTCTTCACAGAAATACTGCAATACGTTACTCCTGTCTGGCATAACCAAATCCGACTTCACACCACGTTCTATCTTCTCCAGCTTTTGGAAGTCTTTATATGTATGTACACGGCTACCTGCAATTTCCTGTGGAGGGTTGTTACGGAAGTTTTCCATCATTGCCTTTATCTCGTCGGCACCAGTTTTTCCTGGTCTTACCACATTAAGTGATTTGTTGTACGTAAAGCCATATTCAAGATAAATATCCATCAATATATCCCACAGACATTTGCCTTGGTCCTTTGCCCAAGCGCATATTTCTGCAAGTAAACAGCAAGCAGAAGGAGAGTCCTTATCGCGACAGAAGTCTTCTGCAAGAAAACCGAAACTCTCTTCTCCACCACCTATGTATTTCTTTTCGCCCTCACTCAATGCAATCTCATGTGCTATCCATTTGAAACCAGTGTAGCAATCGCGCATTTCTATGTTATATCTGTCAGCCACTTTCTTCACCAGTTCCGTTGTGACGATGGTCTTCACCACAAACTCATTACCTTTGATGAGTCCCTTGTCTACGCGGTTTTTGATGATGTAATAGAGGTAGATAAGCATTGTTTGGTTTCCGTTCACAATTTGCCATTCTCCTCTATTGTTTTTACAAGCCATTGCTATTCGGTCTGCATCTGGGTCGCTTGCTATCACTATGTCTGCATTTATCTCTTTTGCCAGTTTTACAGCAAGTGTCAGGGCTTCTGCGTTCTCTGGGTTTGGACTCACTACGGTTGGGAAGTTGCCATCCTTCACCATCTGTTCCTTCACACAGTTCACATTCTCAAAACCCCACATCTTCAATGCTTGAGGCACAATCATCATTCCTGCTCCGTGCAGTGGAGTATAAACGATACTCATGTCTTTCTGGCGTTTTATTGCTTCAGGGTCAATGCTGAGAGTGTGTACTGCTTCCATATAAGCTTGGTCAATCTCCTTACCAATCATAGTGATGTATTTGGTGTCACCACCTGTCTTCACGTCTTCGTAACGACACTTTGTCACCTCTTCGATGATGCCCTTATCGTGTGGTGTCAACACCTGCGCACCGTCTTCCCAATAAGCCTTATAACCGTTGTATTCTTTAGGGTTATGACTTGCTGTTATATTCACTCCGCTCTGACAGTGTAAGTGACGAATGGTGAAACTGACCTCTGGGGTTGGTCTCATGTCTTCAAACATATACACATAAATCCCATTTGCAGCCATGATATCTGCCACACGTTTTGCAAATACGTCTGAATTATTTCGACAATCCACTCCCACCACGATACTTATTTTTTCGCGGTCAGCAAAGTTCTTCTTCAGGTAATTTGCCAATCCTTGCGTTGCCGTACCTACGGTGTATATATTCATTCGGTTTGTACCAGGTCCCATCACTCCACGCAATCCGCCCGTACCGAATTCAAGTGTTTGATAGAAACTATCTATAAGTTCGCTTTTATCCTCTGCCTCCATCATTGCTCTTACAGCAGTGCGTGTCTCTTCGTCAAATACTGGATCAGTGGCCCATACTTCAGCCACTTCCATGCATTGTCTCAATAATTCGTTATCCATTTTTTATTTTATATTTTTTTTCTTTAGTCTATTTTTTATATCTATCTCCTGTCTCTTTCAATATTTTCTCCCAAAATTCCTGTGAGTAACCAGGTTTCTTTGCTTTACCTGCCAGTCCTTGTTTATTACGCAAGAACTCTCCTTTTTCGTTCACACCTTTTATGATCATGTCATTATGACGCACAACCAGGTATTTATGAAGCATTGTCCATCCCTGCATCATGGTATTAGCACAATAAAGAGATAAAGTTGTGAGTTCATTTCTTACGTTCGTTCCTTGCAGTTGTTCTGGTGTGACGTTCTGCACAAGTTCAAAATAACTGTTCTCTAATTTGTCACGGAATTGTTTCAAGTCTGGGAACATCTTATTGTAATAAGGGTACACCATATTTGCAACCATATTCTGCAACCAGAATGCTGACTCCCAAGAGAAGGTCACTTCGTCTTGTTGTCCTTCTACTCTCACAAAGCATTTAGGTATCTCATTTACTCCACAGAATACAGGCACGTACGGAGCCATATTAGGATCGTCGTTTGTCCACCACACGACTCCACCTATTTCGTCAGGCAACCACCCGCGCATCTGTCCCACATATCCAAATCCACTTTGTTGCGTACTCACTGGGCGTTCGTGAAACACTTCTATCTCCTTACCCTCAGCGTCTTTCACTTTTGGATAGAGTGGTGTTGGACGATATGGCATTTGGTATGCACCTGCACCGACGTCATTTCTTATGTCGAACGGAGTGTCTTCATAGTGGTCACGCATTCCTGCCATCATGTCTTGAAGAGTCAGTTTGTGATTTGGACGTATATACAATGGCATCTCATCGTTCATGTGTGCTTGGTCTTTCCCTGACACGTAAGGCAGGTACTGGTCCATACCATCAGTATGACGACGGAAGAAACTCCATACGCGTGCCTCGCACACTCTGTTTGCACCGAAGTCACAAGGTGCGTAAGCATCACGGAAACTGAAGTTTTCATCCTTACCTTTGAAATATCCTTTTTCTCTTGCAAACTTAATGCAATCTTTACTGTACAATACATCCTGTTTTGGATATAACTTCAAGAACTTTGTGATGCGGCTCTGATTAGCATGTCCTGTGATACAGTCGTCTGGCACACGTACTGCAGCCCACACTGCACCTTTTCCACCAGGACCTTTACCCATCATCTCCAGCAACCATACTTCGTTTTTGTCGCAAATGCTATATGTCTCTCCTGCACTACAGAAACCATACTTCTCTGCAAGTGTTGTAATCACTTTCAATGCCTCGCGTGCAGTTTTACTTCTTTCGAGCGAGATATAAATAAGACTTCCGTAGTCCACTATACCTGTGGAGTCCATCAACTCCTCACGTCCACCAAACGTAGTCTCTGTTACGCTCACCTGGTTTTCGTTCATCTGTCCCACTACGTTATAAGTTACCTCTGCTTGTGGTATTTCTCCAAGATATTTATTTGTGTCCCATTCTATCACCTTACGCATTTCACCCTTTTGGTGCGTTCCACCTACATGTCTGTACATATTACCATACATGCCGTAACTATCTGCATTATAAGTCACCATCACACTACCGTCCACACTTGCCTTCTTTCCAACAATAAAGTTAGTACAAGCTGTTACTTGTGTAAGATGGAATGAAAAAGTAAATAATAGAATTAAACCTAAAAAATTTTTAATTACTTTCATATCGTTTTTTTTGTTATTACTTTTAATTATACAAAGTTACTATTTTTTTTTTGAAAAACAAAATTTTTCTCTTTCTCCTTGTGTAGGCGTTGTCGTCTTCGTAAAAAAAAAAGACCCACAACTCATTGTTGCAGGTCTTTTCTTATTATATAACTCTCTACGAATTACTTCACGATTTGTTTCTTTCCATTCACGATGTAAACACCCTTTGGAAGTCCACTGAGTGATGCATTCTGGTTATCAACCTTAACACCGCTGAGAGTATAAACATCAGCATTGAAAGTTTTCTTTGCACCATTCACATCATTGATGTCTGTAGCAATACCTTCTATGTTGATTATCTCCTTTGCCTCAGCCACCTGTGTAGGTATCTGCAGATAAGAGTGGTTAGCGGTCATTGTGATTGTTTGTTCTGGGTTGACACGATAGAACGCCAACTTATTGTTTTTGTTCTGCAGTACGTAGTTTGTGTAACCTGTCTCTGCTGTCACGTAGTGAACATAAGAAGTCACACCTACCAAGTAGTTGTCTTGTTCTAATGGAGTAGCCTCAGTGATTGTAACTGGTACCTCATAAGAACCTTCGTCAGCCAAGATGAACAGACCTGTATTTGCAGGAATGAGTCCTGTCACTTCATTCAGAACGAGTGTACTTGTTTCGTCGTTCACTTCACTGCAATAATAGACTTTCATATCGTCTACGTCTGTCAAATCCAAAGTACGTGGATTTGCGTAAGTGGTAGCACCTACTGCACTTACTTTAACCACATCTTTCTGATTGTTGAATGTCTTTGCGTGGAAGTCACCATTGAATGACTTCTGTCCGTTACTTGCCCAATCGAGTGAGAAGCGAACGAAACGCAGTGTGTAACCATCTGCTCCGCTGACACCGTTCTCTTCATAGTAGCAACCTACTGTTCCGTCTGGCAATACTGTAGTAGCAGAATAACCTGAGCCACGAGGACAGATTGTCTTTGGAGTTTGGAAGGTAGCACCTTCGTCGTAACTGAGTGCTATACTTACGTTCTTACGTGAGCTACTGTTGTTTGGATTTGTAGCAAATGCAATGTTTTCTGCGTTGCCATCGAGTGTAGAAGCCCAAACCATGTATTCACCATCACAAGCAGTGCTGTTGAAGCCTGTTGTGAACTGTGTCTGTGAAGCCAACTCCCATGTAGCACCCTTATCTGTGGTGTAGTTGTAGTAGTTGTAACCTCCGTGACGAATACTTACTGCGAGGTCTCCGTTGTTACGCTCCAATACCTTTGGTTCGTCAGAACCCTTAGAAGCACTGCCCCACTTACTGTACCAAGTCTCTCCACCATCGTCTGAGAGGAAGAGATACATGTTCTGTACGTTGCTGTTATCTGCTTCTCTACTTACGAATGGTGATACGAGTGTACCGTCACGCATTTGCAGAGCTGCACCTGAGCCAGAGAATCCTGCACCCCATCCAGTGTTTTGTGGTGCTGCGCTACCATAGAGTGTGTTAGTGTGGTCAACAGGGTAATCCCATGTCACACCATTATCATGACTTGTGATAGTCTTCCAACGTTGTGGGTCGCTGGCTGTTCCGTAATAAAATCCCTTTTCAGAAGTAACGATGACGATGATATCGCCGTTCAACATATTAGTTACTATAGAAGCATCTCCGTGACCGTTGTTGCTGTCGTCTCCACCGCGGTTGTTACCTGCGATAGTGATTGGTTCGCTCCATGTCTGTCCGTTGTCGTCTGAGTACTGTGCCACTACGTCGATTGCGTTTGGAAGGTCGCCGTTGCTTGACCAACGTTTGTCGGTTACGGCAACGAGTCGCTTACCGTCCTTTGTAGTAGTGATAGCAGGGATACGCCAATAAGTAGAACTCTGGTCGTAAGGTTTCAGTACAGTACCTTCTGAGAGGAAGATAGTTGCTGAGTAGTCTGGATCACCTGAAGCCTCTTCATACTCTTCGCCGTTGAATGTGTAACTGCTGATTGTAGCATCTACCACATTTCCTTCAGCAGCATTCTTTGCGATGTCCATTGTTACCCAGAGGTAATATGTGCCAGCACTGAGTTCTCTGTTTCCGTTCACTGTCCAGTTACCGCTCTGGTCTATTGTTGCTTCGCCGAAGAGTTCGCCGTTAGCTGTGCGCCAAGGTGTGTTGACATCCAGTTCAAGGTTGCTTGTTGAGAGATAAACCTTCACAGCATCTACATCGCTGAGTGTGGTTGTTCCGTTGAGTGTACCAGTCACTTGTGTGAGTGGTGCCTTATCTGTCAAACCACTGAGGATGAGTTTTGAACGGAGGATTGGGTCGTTCGTATTGCCACGACCTGTGCTTATCTTACCTTGTTCAACGAGTGTAGCATCGATGCTGATACCTTCAGTTATTGCCACCTCTTCGAAGTTCCAAAGTGAAGCATTGCCTTCTGCTGCTGCCCAACGTACTATGACGCTACCTGCCTCTTGTGCGTGGAGAGGTGCTCCACCTGTAGAGAGGTTGATAGTGTATGAGTCATCAGAATACTGTGATATCGCATAAATATAATTAGGTGTGTCAGACTTACCGAACTGAGTAGTTCCACCTGTACCATCACCTGGTGTACCGAAGTAGATGTCTGAATAGTTCTTGATAGCTATGTTGTCATTTTCGTCCTTCCAGAAGCTCCAAATCATATTTGGTTGGTAAGCCTTTGTACCGAACTTAATGCGGTCTGCCTCTGCATCATAGTACATAACCTTATCGTTACAGTAAGTGTTAGTTGCCACGCTGGTGATGTAGTACCAGTGTTGTTCTTCTTCTGTACTGTACTTGATGCTTGTGAAGCGAGGAGTGTAAGTCACGTTCCAGTCCTTCATCAACACACCGTCGTTCGTACCATTAAAGTTCATAGCAATTGAAGCACCATCCAGATCGACTTCTACAGCCTTGTCTGTGTCGCTTGTTGTAAACACCTTATTACCGATTGTGACTGTTTGGTTCTTGCCTGTTGTAGCATTACGCAGAGTCACATTCATCTTCACAATCTTATATCCAGTAGTACAAGAGAGTGTGTAGTCGCAGTTGCCACCGCTACCTGTACGTAAGTCGAGGTATCCACCATTGTTCTGTATGTTGTTTGCAGATACTTGCAGAGTGAACTGAGGGTTAGTCATTGTGCTCACCCACTTGTTGTTCCAAGTCTGTCCTGTAGTACTTCCACTCTTATAGAGTGTACCTGTAGTAGGGAGTATGTCGCAACTGAGTATCACCTCACCTGTCTGTTCGTAAGTAGCTGTAACGGTACCTTCTCCCAGAGTGATAGAAGTGAGTGTGTAAGCAGCCACCTCTGATGCTGTGAAGTTAGCCTCAGTGAGTGATGTGCCTGCATCGAAGAAGAATGCCTCTCCTGCGCCCAGTGTGGTCTCACCCTTAGGTGTTACGTTGTTAACGGTAATCTTTGCTCCTGTTGCTCCGTCAACTACTACCTTGTAGATATCGTAGTCTTCCTTGTCTGCAACTGGATAGAGTTTCCAACGTGAACCGCCAGAAGTTATACCTGTATTCCAACAAACGATACGGTCTGCGTTGCTACCCATGTGAACGCATGTGTTGTTGTTGACGGTTGATGTAGTGGTGATTGAGTAGAAGTGGTTGTCACCTTCGTTTTGTGCTACGAAGTAGAATTTTGCGTTGTCAACTACGTTTGTTCCGTCAGTCCAATTGGTATTGTTTGTTGATGTGAGGGTGAGGTATCTACCTGTTTGCAGGTTGCGTATTGTGTAAGGTGCAGTACCATTTCCTTGTGCTGACTCAACCAACCACAACTGGCAAGCCTCATCTGTATTCACGTCTTGTTTTCCGCGTGGTTGATAATTGCCGTCTGTTGTTTCGTAGAGGGCACATTCGCTCCAGTTGTCATTTCTGATGCTGAATACTCGTCCGTCCACTTCTCCTGCGAAGTAATAAACCACGTTGATGTCAAATCCGTCAACTTCTTTTGTGTAAGCATGATCAACGACGTCTGATGGAGTGATTTCGTCTGCGGTGATTGTACCCTTCAGACTGATTGTCTCTCCGTTACGATACTGTGTGCCTTTATATGTGACGTAAGCATCGTCAGCGCCTGTGATGTTTATTGTATAGTTCACTGATGCAGCATTCACGATAGCGTCTGTTGCTGCAGTCACTGCGTCAATCAGTTCTTGTGTGATGGTCTTGTTGTCAACAGCCTCTTGCAAGTTGTTTATTGCTGTAGTGAGTGCGTCAACGAGTGCATCGCTCACGTCGTATGTAGATGGACCCTCAACAGCCTTGTAGAGGTGGAAGTCACCGAAGTGGAAATACACACGGCTTGTTGTCGTTGCAGTCACTTGGAAACGGAGTGCGCTGTAACCTGTATCACCTAAATCGAACATCACCTCACCGCTACCTGGGTGTGTAGAGTTTGGCATTCTGATGGTAGCGAGTTTTGAACTTGCTGTGTTGAATGTAGCTGCAGTGGTGTTAGGACTTGTTGGTGTGGTCACCGTACCACCATACACATCCATCGCTGTGACGAAGTCATTAGCTACATTTGCTCTTTCCAGATACGTGAGGAAGTATTTGGTGATTTGTTCATCCAGTCCGTTCACATATAACTCGTGAGGAGTTGTAACTGGGAATGTACCCTTCCAGTCTGAATGGAAGTACGTAGCTGCGTTATTATCTATGAGGTTGGTTATGCTACCTTCTGCACTACATGGTGCGTTTGAAGAGAACTGATTAGTGTTCACTGTCAGTTCGTCGCCCTTCACCCATGTAGGTTGTGTCTTTGCATAAACGTCTCTTGCTGCAGCGAGTGCTATGTTTGCTTCTGGTGCGAGTGGGTCGTCCTCACTGCTTGTTACCTCATACACTCTCCAGATACTCCATCCACCTGTACCACCAGCGAGTTTTGGTCCGTCGTTATTGAGGAAGTTTGATCCACCAGAAACCACGAATCTAACTACCTGACTGGCTGCCGATGAGTAGTTGTCAGAAAATGATACAGGCATTGATGCAGATACAGGAATGGTCCATTCGTTTGCTGTAGTACCTATTCCGAGAGATGAGTGCATCAAGTACTTGCCGTTCTGGTCTTGAATGGTAAATCCGTTTGTTGTCTTAGTGATGGTCCAACGATAAGCAGCAGTCTTTGCAGCTTCATTTTCGTTGCTTGTAGTACCTCCGTCGCTTGTCCACTTCACGGCATCACTATATTTGAAACCTGTGCCAGTAGAACCTAGGAAACCGCCACCACCTCCAGTGTATGGTCGATTGGTTGATGTGCTGGCAATCAAGATGGTCTTTGTCTGACCTGTTGTCATTGCGTTGAGGTCTGTGTCGTGAATCAACGTTGCTGTGTAAGTTATAGCCTCCACGTAAGTGGCAGTAATGGTCTTTGTTTCGCTATTGACTGTGATGACGTAAGAGTAGTCTGTCACCGTCGTTGCAGTGAAATCGCTCTCGCTCAGTGTAGCGCCCTTAGTGATGAAGAAGAAACCGTTGTTGTACACACTTGGAATGCTTCTCAAGGCGTCACTGCTGCAAGTTACTTGAGCATCAGTCTTGATGGTAGCACCATCGGGTGCACCGCTGATGACTACACTATACACGTCGTAATCGTCTGTGTCGGCAGCGAGGATTGACCATGAGTGGTTAGCTGTATAAGAGCGTCCCATGTAAGTGTTGCCATCTCCAGGAGCATAATTGTTCCAGTACTTCACCAGAATCTGTCCGTCTGTACTGCCATTAGCCATCGTGGTCTTGTATTCATTGACTCCACGTGATGCAACACAGTAGTCTGTCACTGTGTGTCCATTCATACTGCGTACTTCAAACGCACCACTGTTGTTCTTTGTGATATATACGAATCCGTTAGGTGCGTAGTCCAAGTCTGATGCTTGTTTGAAATAGAGTGGGTAGAAGTATGATGTGGATTGTTGGTATTCTGCTGGAGCATTTGCAATCACATACCCTTCCAGACCAGAGATACCCGACACGTGTGTCATCTCGTACCATCCGTTAGTGATTTGGCTCACGTTCTGTATATAACCCATTGCCTCCAGCATAGCAGTGTATGCTGCATTGACAGCAGTGGTTTCTGTCTCTATTTCGGTTGATGTAGATGAGTCTGCAAGCAGTGTCCAACCTGCGGTTATCTCGTTCTGCAGAGTAGTCACCACCGTCTGGTCATACTTGCCGAGGTCCTTATCTGCAATCAGGTCTTCTGCTTTGTTGAGTGCAGTAGCAAGTGCTTTTCTGCCAACCACCTTTGCATAGTGTTCGTTTGCTTCGTCATCGCTCATGACTGATGCATCAGCATCAGCCTGTTGAATGGTGCTGAGCATTGCTTGTGCCACCTTGATGTAACCTTTTCCGTAGAGACGGCCATCTGTGAGGTAAGCAGTGTTTGCCACGCCGTTTGACACGAGTGGTGTGTAAGCATCTACATAAATCACGTCCTCATTCTCATTAGCAATAGCCTCCATCTGTGCATTGTACTGAGTGATGTAGTTGGTGTTTGTTGTAGCCGTAGCTGAAGGGAGTACGGAGAGCAGACAAATCTTTGTGTTTGCATCGCTTCCCAAACGACTTCTTGCGTCTGTGATGAATGCTTCTACGTTAGTCTTGAAAGTAGCAGCTGCGACACTGTTGTTGGCGTCTTTATTACCAGGGCACAACCATATCTGTGCTGGTTTAGGACTGTCATGCAGCACTGCAGGCAGCATCTGTGTCATCTGTGTGACGAGCAAACTGTTGTATCCCCAACCAGTACCGCGGTTCTTCACCTTGTCTGAGTTGAGCAGTGTGTGCCATTCGCCAGCATGTGTCTGGTCGTCGCCCACCATCAGGATGTCACCATCGTTCACTGGGTAAGCCTTGAAGTAGCTCACACGCATGAGGTGTGAACCGCTGTAACCATCCAGCGACTTCAGCGTACAGTCACTTGATTCGTCGTTATATACTGGGTCAATGCCTACCTTGTCTTTGATAGCATCGCACCAAGGTTTATAACCAGCAGCAAAGAGGTGGAGTCCGTCAGCGGTGTAGTCGCTGTTCAGCACGTCGCCACTCAGCAGTGGTGTGAACGTATCAAGATATTCAATCTTGTCGGTGCCAAGTTCTGCCTTCACCTCGTCAATGACAGTCTGGTAGTTAGTGTTCAGAGTCTGAGTGTAAGGCACGCGTGTAGCATAGGTGCCACAAGTAGGCAATACTGCCTGAACGTAAACCTGTGTGTTAGGACTCTCTGTTACAATTCTCTTCAACACCTTACGCATGTTTGCCGTAGGGATGGTAGGAGAATTACTGTAAGTACCAAGGTCATTTGTTCCAATCAAAATAAAGATTTTCTTTGGATGACCTACCAGGATTGCTTCGATGTTGTCGAGCAGTTCGCTGCTGACAGCACCGCTCACACCAAATCCCACAACCCTCTGATCGCTTCTGAACGCGTCAAACCATCCGTGCATGTTAGTGATAGAGTTACCAACGAACACGATGCTTTCTTCGTTCACCTTCACCACATTCAGAGCATCATATCTCTGAGTGCGGAACGGCTGATCAGCAAATGCAGTGATTGCTGCAAATGCCATCAGACAGATTAAAAGAATTTTTCGCATAAATTAATAGTTTAATATTTAAGTTTATTTATTAAGTAGTTTCTTTCCATTAACTATCACAATACCCTTGTAGTCACCACCTACGCGCTGACCAGCGAGGTTAAACTCTCCTCTCACTTCTCTCACTTCTCTCACTTCTCTCTCCTCTATTCCCGTAGTCAGATCTTCCACGTCTATGACTTCCTTAGATGATGCTACTGGTGTCAGTATCTGCAGATAAGCACGTCCATGATTTACCACATTACCTGCTGTAGCCACTCTGTAGAAACGAGGAACAGCGTCGGTTGCTTTCTTCTGGGGGATATAGTTTGTGTAGCTGTCTTCTGTCTGGTAGATTGTGATTTGTCCACCGCTCACGTTACCCTTGAGCACATTGTTCCAGTCGTCATCATAGTCTGCGCCGTCATAGACAACCACGTCATAATCGCCTGCTGCCTCTGCACTGATATAAAGTCCTGTGTTAGGAGCCACCTTATTCACGTACTCCATGACTGCTTGTCCTTTTTCGTTCACACCCGTACATACAGATGCTTTGATTTCTGAATTTGTGAAGTCAAGAGCAAATGGACTTACGTAAGTGCCACGTATTGCTTCAGTGATGGTAACCTTGATTGTTGGAGGAACACTATATGTCACAGTGACTGTGTTACCGTCTATCTGTGCTGTGCCTACGTAGTCAGGTATAGTGATTGCCTCTACTGCTGGACTGTCGTCAAGTGTAGGGAAGTACAAGCACTCTGTGTGATTGCCCTTTGTCACTGCATAGTCACCACACTGCAGACCGCCGTTTTCTCTTTCTTCGCCTGCGAATGCTACGTCATACACGTGTACGTTGGCAGTGACGTCGTTGAATGAGAAGTATGTTGAACCTGCGTCAGCGTAAGCTGGTGTATTAGGACCTGCATTGGCATTCATATCGCCGACACTTGATATGTACCAAGTAGCCCAACCAGCATTAGCGTCTGTCAAGCGGTTACGCAATGCTCCAATCACGTAGTAACCTATACTCAACTCGTTGTGGTTAGTCAGTTGAAGGCCATTCTCTCCATGACCGAAACCATCGTATTTTGCTTCGAAACCTGTTGTGTTGAATGGACTTGTAACATTTGTTCCTGTGTATAAGAGATAATCGCCTGTGAGTGCACTGATGAACACATACTTGTCGCCCACCTTCTTGCACACGAACATATCTGCGAGTTGGTTGGTTACAGGGTCTGTTGATGTAGCGAGTTGTCCTGCGTTGTTGTACAACTTATACTCAACACCACTCTCCTGGTGGTTGATTATATTATATACTCGTCCGTCAGCAAACTGCACCGTCTCCAAAGTGATTGCCTCAAGTGCTGATTGCGCTGATTCGTATGCAGCATCATCTGAGCCAGAATTGTCAAGCACTGCTTGTGCTGTCGCAATACCTGTAGTGAGTTGTGCTACTGATGCAGCTGTGTAGTAACCAGGGTTCTCACCCACTGTAGCAGCATTTCTTGTTGCTGTGGCTGTTGCTATTGCACTGGCGAGAGCTACGTATGCCTCAGACTTTGACTGCACGTAAGTCACGCGGATGGTCTTTGCAGTCATATCTACCGTCATCGTTGGAGCATCAAAGCCACCTATCTCTGCAGGGATGACGTGTGTGCGCAGGGTTGCCTCGTCCATATTGGTTGGGAGGATGATGTATGGCATGATGTCTGTGTTGGTGATGTTATAGTCATAAGCATCATAGAGATATCTCACTGACACGCTATGCTCACCATTACCCTCAAATGACACAGCATAAGTAGTGTAACCAATATCCTCTGCAGACACAATCTTCAATGCTGTAGAATAGAAGTCAGAAGCACCATTTGAACGAATGATAGTTGCGTTAGTACCTGTCTGGAGTTGTGGCGTCACACCATTCACAATCAGTGGTGCATCGCTTGAGGAAGCATTCTGACGATAGCCTCTCAATTCCACGTATGATGTGGTAGAAACAAAAGGAGTCTGTACGTATGAACTTGTACTTACGTTAGCCACGTGAAGCACATTACCTGTCTGTGAAGAATAATTCTCGTTGTAGGTAGTGGTCAACACACCATTTGAGTTACCTCTCTGCAACCAATTACCATTGATGTTACGCAGTGCTATACGGTTTTGTGATGCGTTCACCGTACGAGCAACGAACAACGCAGACAAAGGCACGTTCTCAGCGTCATAAGTCTGAACGTCTGCAACGGTCTCACTCTTTGCATAGATGATGTACTTGTTACCTGTCAGAGTCTTCACCGAACTACTCTCCTGTTGATAGTTCACAAAAAAATAAGCACGTCCCTCCTGAGGAATGTTGTAAGTACCTACTTCTTCAAACACGAAGTCTGTAGAATACTCCAAGTTATTACTCTTGAAGATATTGTAGGCCGTCGTACCTGTGAATTTACCTGTCGCACCTGTAGAGTAAGCCAATCCCCACATCACACCATTCTGCTGAAGGCTGTTTGCTCCGTCGAGTTTGCAGTTTACATTTAAGTTAAATTCAGATGTACCAGAAGTGACGTTAAAAGTGTTGCTGCTAACAACCAACTTCATCTCTGGATACTTCACGTTAGTGATGACTGCTGCAGTAGCAGAGCCTGTAACCACCCACTGACCTGCTCCGTCGTTAGGGATATCGGTTGATGTTGTCAACGTAGTAGCGCTATTCATTGTGAAATAGCGAGTACCATAAGCGTTTGTAGAAGTATTGTTCCACACGCAACGGATAGTGTAAGTCTTATCCATTGTAACTGTGCCTAACGTAGCACACCATGCACCTGCACTAACCATAGTGACAAGCGCCAAAAGAATGAGTCTAAGTTTCTTCATATCATTATTTTTTAATTTAATTAATATTTTTATTTTGTTTTCAAACAATCTCTTAATGCCCTTTTCAAACACATATACGCACGCGTACACACACACATGCATATGTATATATTTGGAAACAAAGTTAATAAAAATTTTATACATTACCAAATAAAAAAGCATTTTTGTGATTTTGCTATCTGTCTTAATAAATGTTTTTTTTATGTTTTTTTACATTGTTTTTATGTTGTTTTGCCCTTTTCTTGTCTTTTTTTTACTTTTTCTTGTCTTTTTCACCGTCTTTTCACCGTTATATCTCTACCTTATCTCTACCTTATCTCTACCCTACAGCTAGAGATAAGGTAGAGATAAGGTAGAGAAAAGTATAATACAAGACCTTGAAAAGCACTTTTTTTAACCTTAGTTGTGCGTTATTTATTAAAAAAATTTGTTTTTTTTGGTTTTGTGCTCACTTATTCAAAACTTTCGCTTCGTTTCACTACGCGCAAGTTACTCTCGCTCGACAAATCCAAACAAAAAAATGCAAAAAATTGTTTTTTTTTGCTTTTTTATTTGGTTTTGTGCTCACTTATTCGTAACTTTGCACCCGAATTAAAAAAAAGAGAATGTATGTTCCGATACTTTACAAGGTATTGGGATTTATTTTTTCTCATATATACGAAACTATAACAAAAAAGTAAGATTATGGCTTACATGTCAAAAGAAGGGTACGACAAACTGCGTGCCGAAATTAAACAACTTGAAGAGGTTGAACGCCCCGAGGTGATTCGTCAAATCCAAGAGGCTAGAGAAAAAGGTGACCTATCAGAAAATGCAGAATATGATGCAGCTAAGGAAGCACAGGGAAAACTGGAAACAAAAATAGCTGAACTGAAAGCTGTACTGGCTGATGCTAAGATATTGGACACTAGTAAGATACAAACAAAAACAGTACAGATACTCTCCACAGTGCAACTGCGTAACGTGAAGACTGGTACAGAGATGACTTACACACTGGTCAGCGAACGCGAGGCTAACCTGAAAGAGAACAAAATCTCTGTTGCTACACCTATAGCTCAAGGACTCTTGGGAAAGAAAGTGGGTGACGTGGCTACTATCACCATTCCTCACGGAGTGATTGAATTGGAAATCATAAAAATATCTATGCAATGAGCATATTTTCAAAGATAGCTGCGGGAGAAATACCTAGTTATAAGTGTGCAGAGAACGATGAGTTCTACGCTTTCTTGGACATCAACCCATTGGTGAAGGGACACACACTGTGTATCCCTCGTAGGGAGGTGGATTACATCTTCGATATGGAGGACGACGAAATAGCTCGTTTCCAAGTGTTTGCAAAGAAAGTGGCAAAGGCTATCAAGACGGCCTTCCCTTGTGTGAAAGTGGGTGAGGCAGTACTGGGACTCGAAGTGCCACACGCACATATTCATCTCGTACCGATGCAAAGCGAAAAGGATATGAACTTCGCCAACGAGAAACAAAAGTTCTCAGAGGAGGAGATGCGGGAAACGGCAGAAAAAATAAGGTTAGCTTTCGAAAGCTAACCTTTTTTCTTTTCTTAATTCTATCCTCTAAACTTTTTATACCCCCACTTCGTCAGCAGATAGAAAAGTATTGCCGTGAAGAAGCCCACGATAGAGTCAATTAGATAATGTGCACGAATATAAACGGTCCCCAGACACAGCAAGATGAAGAATGGCATCAAGGACCAGAATAATATCTTATTGCGCGACTTCCAAGCTAACATCATGGAAATCATACCCATACCCACATGACTGCTTGGAAAGGCTGCTGTGGGACGCTCACCTATATCGTGCGCACTCTGCACCAATGATGCAAAGAAACCATCCATCCCTAATGGCATCATGTCGGTGTGATGCCTGAAATAATCACCTACTGCGGGGAAGGTGGTGAGAGTGGAGAGTTGGTCGGAGGTAACGAGTTGCTGATCTATAAGTGCTTGGAAATAAAAACAAGGACCTGCTACTGGGAGGAATTGATAAATAAAATAAAATAGGAAAAACGACGAGAAAAAGATAAAACACGTTTCATCAAATTCGTCCCTGCGAAACAAGCCACAAAAGAGTAACACAGCAGCCATAACAAGGTAATAAGAGTAATACCCCATACATATCAGCTCACTCCATAGTTGTTGTGGTAATGCCTGACTGAATTGTAAGGATGGTTGTGTGCCAAATAATCGTTGGTCAAGCGCTGCGAAAAGGTGGTCTTGGTAGGGATGCTGACTGCAAAAGTCATAATTCTCAGGATACCACCAAATCATTAGTAATAAACCTACTAATGCAATCAGTAGCCCCTCCAATCTCCCCAAAGGGAAGGCCTTTAATAAGGGAAGGCTTCTACAAACAACACATAACAATATCAGTCCAACGACAACGCCTCGCAGAAGAAGCATTCCTACGGGATTGTTCAGACCGCTCCAAGAGGCAAATATCATTATCGTTGTAATAATAATATATGTAAATGTCACCCACTCGGTCGATGTGAGATTATTTTTCAAATTCATTTTTCTTTAATTGAGAATTAAGAAAAAAAGCATCCCACAGATGGGATGCTTACGTTTTTCCGTAACCTGCGTCTTATTTACGAAGGTTGAGAGCCTTAACAATTGCGCGATAACGCTCAATGTCCTTGCGCTTAAGGTATTCCAGCAAACTGCGACGCTGGCCTACAAGCTTTACAAGAGCTCTGTTTGTGCTATAATCTTTGTGATTGGCCTTAACGTGTTCGGTCAATCGGCCAATACGGTATGAAAACAAAGCTATCTGACTCTCGCATGAACCAGTATCAGAGTTAGACTTCCCGTACTTGCCAAAGATCTCTTGCTTCTTAGCTGAATCTAAGTACATGATTTTGTTGTTTAAAAAGTTAATAATAATTCCAATTTCTTGAAAAGCGACTGCAAAGTTAGGATTTTTTTTTCACACTACCAAAATAAAAGTGAATTTTTGAAAAAAAATGGGTCACCTGCATAATCGTGTGTTTCGTTATGCAAATAGTTTGGTC
>R20__coassemble_544_pt1 | contig 27020 bp, 14 predicted proteins | sample R20__metabat2_high_PE_015 | metagenome-assembled genome bin R20 | reverse complement strand
CTGATGAAAGGTGTTAATATCTTGCGCGCGCAAGATATTAACACCTTTCATCAGCGCATACATCTGCAATGCTGTAGTACCATTCAAAGCCTCGTCTGCGGTACAGTCCAACACTCGTTGAATCATACTTTTTCGCGAAATACCTACCAGTATAGGCAGTTCTAAGAGATGATATTCCTCCAGATGTGATAGCTTGTAATAATCGTCCTCTAAGCCCTCTCCAAATCCAAACCCTGGGTCAATAATGATGTCGTTCTGACCTAAATCACGCAATGCCTGTACCTGCCTTGACAAGTGTGTGATATCGTGCGCCCGCGAACAAGTGAGGACGTACGGAACGTGTAAGCGTGCCACCGTCTTGAACATATCGCCGTCAGCACCACCCGTCACGTCATTTACCATCTGCACACCATACTCTTCAACACACATCCTTGCCACGTCGGCACGGAAAGTGTCAACGGACAGCACTTGGTGTCGAGCGTCAGAATGAGCATCTATCACTCTCTGTTGGTTGAAGTACGTACGTAACCGATGCATCTCCTCGTCAATGCTTACGTCGGCATGACCTGGACGAGTGCTGTAAGCCCCTACGTCAATCATAGATGCAAGTGGAGACAATGGTGAGGACTGTGGATAGAATGAGTCGGGGGAACAGTTGACTATCTGCATGAGACGTGGCTGAGATAGGTCAAATAACCTACCACCTACATTTATTTGATATGATAACGGTCTGGTCATCATTCTCTTTTATTCTGAAATAACTCTTGAAATACAAAGGTAAGAAAAAAAAATGGGATGGCACAATTTTTTCTGAAATTTATTAAATTATTTGGCAAGCAAGAAAAAAAAGTGTAATTTTACGAAAAATATTTGTTTCTATGAACTATATAAAAAAAGACTTGCATGTAAAACAGTTTTTTTTGACTTTGTTAGTTATGTGCACGTATTTCTACACACAACAAATACATGCTCAAAACTACGAAAATAGGTGGAAACGCATTGAAAAAGCCATACAAGAGGACCTCCCGCAGCAACAGATTACTGAAGCCAACGCTTTGATGAAGAAGGCGCGCTCACACGGAGATTTTGCATGGGAGATGGCTGCGTGGACAGTGAAGATAAATGCTTTGCGCAGCATATCACCAGACAGTATAAAAAGTCTAAAACCACCAACATATAAAAAAACTCCTACGAACCAAGCCGTAGTAGATGCTTTGACAGGGGTGGGTGACAAACAAGACAGCATACTCTTGCGCGTACTACAGAATAAGCAAGCACTCTTCGACGCTAAGGCAACGCAATTTATTCCTCTCCTGACACAAGGCGAAGACAGTTGGCTATATGGAAACGACATGCTCAGCGTGATGACAACGTTTATAATGCAACACAGCAATCTGTCACATGACAAGAAGGCAGATATCTATAACGAGGTGGCATCATTTTATAGACAACACAACAATGATGAAGCCTACACGCTCATGCGACTTGCAGAACTTAACGAACGACACACATCCAACACTCACTCACTACGTCTGACAGATAATGACTACCGCGCAGAAATCAAAGCCCTGCTTCATATAAGCACCAATCTTGATGCTGGTGCTGACGTAGCACAGATATATCTGGTACTCCTTGACAACGATAACGAACGACTGACCTTTGCTCGTTGGGCTTCAAGACAATTCCCTAAACATAATGCAGCGTTTGAAAATGCTATTCGTAGTGTGACACTCCCGTCCTGCGACCTCACCTTCTCAAATACCTACACTGAAGGTACACCACTACATTACACTATCCGTTACACCAACCTTGAACAAGTGCTTTTCGAAGTAAGACTTTATAACGGAGAAGACAAAAACGGAATTTTAAGGAAAGACGGCAAACTGATTCTGCAACGTAACTACACATGTGGACCTACATATAACGAAGAGACAAGACGATTGGAAGATATTTCTGGCACTCTTTGCGACAGCATCGTGCTTTCGCCACAACGTTACGTGTTTATCGTACAAAGTGCAGGAAACACCATCGTCAGACATCAAGACTTATCCTCTCTCTCACTCTTTGCCATGAGAATACATGATGGACAGATACTCTGCCGAGTACTGAACTCACGAACTGGTGAAGCAGTAAACAATGCTATTGTAGAATGCACCATTGCAAAAAAAACTTACACCTATCCAACTGATGAGGTGGGAGAAGTCATCATTACTCCACCAACAGACGCTAAAAATCAAAGAATATGGTTGTATGCACACACGCAGCCATCAAACCGCACAGCAGACGTAAGTCTGTGGAACATAACTGACGAGGGACGAGAGACGAGAGACGAGGGACGAGAGACAACCAAATACAATATGTTCCTTGACCGTCCCGTTTATAGACCTGGACAGACAATCAATCTGGCTGTGCTGGCGTATGACCAAAATGAAGACAACCTATGCGTGAAACAAAACTCCCCTATCACCATCATCATGAAAGATGTAGAAGACAAGGAAATCAGCAGACAGATTATCACCACCAATGGAATGGGCAGTGCAAATGGCACGTTCTCAATACCTGAGGGTATAAAAACAGGCACTTGGCGTATTGATATTGATGGGTGCGGATATTCACATCGTTTTCGTGTAGAAGAATATAAACGTCCAACATTTTACGTGGAGACAATGGTGAACGACGCCGACGACACGCAGTATTCAATAGGTGATAGCATTCCTGTAAGAGTCATCGCCAAATCATTCTCTGGCCTACCAATACAAAATGCTACTGTATCATACAAGATAGAGACAACTGTCAATTCGTTCCTTTATTACCTACGCAACAACTGGAGCACTCTTACGACGGGTACGGTCACAACCAATGAGAACGGAGAGGCATTCATCAGTATGGTGCTCGACAGTCTGCGATATAATGACGACAGAGATAACATCGTGCGTTACAGACTAAATGCCAACGTTACAGACCTCTCCGGCGAGACAGAGCAGGGTTCTTATTCTGTCAACATATCGTCGCAAGGATTTCACCTAACACTCAATGCTGATGATATTATAGATTTGTCGGATAGCACACGTATTCGTATCACCGCAACCAATGCAGGTGGTAAAGAAGTCGTTGTTTCAGGAGAATATATTGTTGAATGTGCGAGTAAAATCGTCGCTCGAGGAATCTTTGACGCGCAATCTCCATTTGTCGTATTAAACCCGAAGACAATGAGTCCAGGCAATTACACTATCACATTAAACGCAACAGATAAGAACGGGAAAGAGGTAACAACAAACAAAGATGTCAAATTGTTCACATCGCAACAACCATTGATACGAACGTGCTTCTCCGATGTATTCATTTACCAAACGACAAATGAATTTGATGAGTCGCACCCAGGTAAGATATATTTCTCTCCTCAACAAGACCACACTCCCCTGTATTTGCTGATAACATCGGGCAATAACATAGTTGAGGAACGTGAACTCCTGACAGACAGAAAACTCTACCAGATAACATTCCCTTACAAGAAAGAATATGGTGACGGAGTAACCATTCGTCTCTATGGAGTGAGAGATGGTAAAATACTATTCAGCAAACACACCATCACTTTACGACATCCAGACAAAGACCTGCACCTCTCGTGGAAGACATTCAGAGACAGGTTGGTGCCCGGTGCACAAAACCACTGGACACTCAACGTGCGTAGTAAGACGGGAAAAGCAATAAGTGGAGCAGAAATGATTGCCACACTATACGACGCAGCACTTAACGAGATATGCCGTGATGACTGGCACCTCAGCACTTCATTCCCTCGCAACATTCATAACTTTGCGAGCATCTACTCTGCGACAAATAAAATGCCATCGCTCCGACTCTCTACCTCTATGAAATACCTTGACGTTAAAAGTCGTTCCTTCACTACCCTTTCACAATATATCTATCCTGATTATTACCATGGAAGTGCCTTTGATATGCTACCTTTATCTCATTTGAAATTTAGTAACAGGGCCATGCTCTGCACCACCAACAACCTGACGGCACAGGCAGAGGCCACAACACCCACCGGAGAAACCACACAAGACACTCCATCCATACGTTCCAACTTCTGCGAGACAGCACTCTTTTCTCCAAGCATCATCTCAAATAAAAACGGAGAGATAGATGTGCAATTCACCCTACCAGAAAGCCTCACTCAATGGCAGTTCATGGGAGTGGTTCACACGTCAGATATGCAACATGGCAGTATTCAGGCAACAGCCACAGCACAACAGCAATTCATGGTGCAGCCAAATATGCCTCGGTTCCTTCGCGAAGAGGATGAAACTCTGCTCGCAACACGCATATTCAACAATAGCGCCCAAGACCTCTACGGAGTCATTTCTCTACGTATTCGTGAGGTAACAACAACTGACACCATTGACCTCTGCACTACAAACGACGATCAACCATTCTCCGTTAAATGTGGACAAAGCACCAGCATATTCTTGCAGATGCCTACCCTTCGAGCAGGTACCTACATCGTGGATGTCGTGGGCAAGACTGATACCTTCTCTGACGGGGAACGACACGAACTGATTGTATTGCCTACAGACACCACGGAAGAAACGACAGGCACACTACCTGCTATTACCAATCCACGCAACATGGTCTTTGAAGCATTGGAGACTATGAACGTACCACAATATGACAACTCGCCTTCTCTCGCAACAGCTATTTACGTCAATACTACACTAAAGAAATACAAACAACAGACAGATGCCGACTCCCTTATATCACAGGCAAAAACGAAACTGACATCACTACAAAATACAGATGGCTCGTGGAGTTGGTTCAAAGGAATGGAAGGTAATCGCCTCATCACCATTGCAGTATGTGAACAACTGGTTCTCCTTCATCCATCCACCGATACAGATGACTTACTCAACAAAGCACTTAATTATCTGGACCAAGAGGAAATCAATATCTATAAGCAACGAAAACAAAATCAGGATAATAAAGCCAACCTCTCTCCAGACGAGACCACACTACATTACTTACACCTCTACACCCTACTGTCCAACAGGACCATGCAGAAAGAATTAAAATCCATCTGTCAGGAATACATGAAAGCATTGGAAAAAGATTGTGGTTCGCTCTCCATCTATGGAAAGGCAAATGCCTCGTTGCTCCTAAATCATTTCAACCATAAAAAGAGTGCCTGCACATTCCTTCAAAGTGTGATGGAATACAGTGTTTATAAATCAGGCATGGGGCGCTACTTCGACACCCATAAAGCACAGTACTCATGGATGGACTACCGCATCCCTACACAACTCGCTGCGATGAATGCAATAGAGACACTCCACACTACCTCAATTAACCTAAAGGAGAAAGGAGAAAGTCGTTCTGACATCATCAAAGATATGTTCCTCTGGTTGTTACGTCAAAAGCAAGTTCAGAAATGGGACAACCCTGTCAATACAGTAAAAATTGCTGAATATGCCTTAGGACGAGACAATATTGCCAACACATCATTATCAGACACAACACATTATAACGCAAGCGACTTGACTGAAATCACCAATCAACTCACTATTTCCACTCATACCAGTCCTACTTCAACGGCCGCTCTTTCCGTTGGCAAACAAATGACGCTCCATGCACATATTCGCAATGAGTTAGACATGGATTTCGTGCGAGTAAAGATAAACCACGCAGCATGTATGGAGCCGACGGAACAAATCTCTGGCTGCCGTGTCGTTGATGGTCATTTTGTTTATGTAGCACACCATGATAGTTACACAGAATTATTCTTCGAACAAATGAGAAAGGGAGACCACGATATAAATCTGAATTTCTTCATAACCACACCCGGCACCTATTCTCTTGGTAGTAGCGAAGTACAATGTATGTATTGCACCGATTTCCGCGCTACGACTCCTTCTCAGTCAATAAGCATTAAAAACAAACAATAGGCATAGACAGACATGATATCACGATACATTAAAATATTGTTTATACTATTATCTCTTCTAACACTGTTCTCCATCGTCGCGTGCGAAAAAGTGGAGGTGCCTGATGTCGGTAACGAGAACGAGAACAACAACAACAATAATAACAACAAGAACGAGGACACAAGCGAGGAGAATGATTCTGTGGTATTTACCATTTGCAATCCAGTAAGAGACACCACAGACATCACACATCTCGTTGTGAAAATATTGCAAGCAGACGGGAACAGTGTTTTTGAGCAAACTCAATGGTCTGAGAGTTTCCAATTCAAAGACATAACATGCACACTTCCAAAAGGAGTCTATTCACTCGTTGCTGTCTCACATGCTGGAAATAGTAAATATGGTTTTATCACCATACACACACCTGACTCAGCCTCTCTCCCCTCTGCAAAGATTTACAACACCTTTTGCGGCAAGAAACAGATTACCATCACAGACAATATGCAACCCATATCCATCACCCTCTACCACGCCACTGCACTCTTGTCAATACAATCCACCACACGACAACCCGACGAAGTCAAAGCCCTTCGCATCATCGTTGGTGACAATAGTAATACGAACGACGTCATAGATTATGTCTGTTTTTCCCCATCAAAGAAAGGGCTACGCACATCACCCGGCAGTTATTACGACATTACGATGTCTGGCCGTTCGTTTGAGAGCAAGGTGGCTTATGAGCATCCCACTTATGATAATCATTTTATGTTGCGAGAGACATCAGAAACTGTACCTATCAAGGCAGAAGTGCTTGATGTGGATTATAACATCTTAAGTACTCACGACTTTGGCAACGTAAAACTTGAAAAGGGCAAAACACGCACATTGAAAGTGGATTTATTTGGAAATTTACAATAGAACGACACATTTTTTCCTTTTTTATTTTGTATTGTCTAAAACTTTTACTAACTTTGCATCCGATTTACACGCTTTAGCGAAGCCGCTGTTTGGGAAGAGTAACCATGATATGCTTCGTTGATCCAGTAAAAAAAGACAAAACAAATAAAAAAATGGATTTAATTAAAGTGGCAGAGGAAGCTTTCGATCAGAAGAAAGAATTCCCTAAGTTCAAAGCAGGTGACACTATCACAGTTGCCTACAAGATTATTGAAGGTTCTAAGGAACGTATTCAGTTGTATCGTGGTGTTGTAATTAAGATTTCTGGCGAAGGAGCAAAGAAGCGCTTCACAGTTCGCAAGATGTCTGGCACGGTAGGTGTAGAACGTATTTTCCCTATCGAGTCACCAAATATTGACAGCATCGTTATCAACAAAGTTGGTAAAGTACGTCGTGCTAAGCTTTATTACCTCCGTGACCTCACAGGTAAGAAGGCTCGTATTAAGGAAAAACTCGTTAGGAAAAACAAGGAAGAGGCTTAAATTTTCTTAAAAACGACATAAAAATGGAGAACTTTTTTGGTTCTTCATTTTTTTTTATTATTTTTGCATAACAATCCAAACACGTCATAACACGCTTTGGCACTACGTTCTAAAAACAAGTTAAGTAATAATAGATATGGTTATTGTAAATAACTATGATGAGTTTAAGTCCTATGAAGGACAAGAGATTGGCACCACTGATTGGTTTCAATTCACACAAGAACGAATAGACCTCTTTGCTCGTGCCACCAATGATAATCAGTGGATTCACACCGATGTGGAACGTGCGAAGACAGAAAGTCCGTTTGGGAAGACTATTGTTCATGGATATCTCACACTCTCTATCCTACCACATTTATGGGGACAACTCATTCAGGTGAACAACGTCAAGATGTTGGTCAATTACGGCATGGACAAGATGAAATTTGGTCAGCCGGTAATGAGTGACGACCGCGTACGCCTCACTGCGACGTTGAAGTCGCTCAATAATCTTCGTGGCATCACCAAGGCAGAGATTTCGTTTGTGTTACATATAGATGGGCAGAAGCGTCAAGCACTTGAAGGCATTGCTACATTCCTTTATTATTTCTCTTAAGTGAATTTGTTGGTTGACAAAACCATTACAGTATAAGTAAACAAAAAAGAACTCGGGGCCGAGTTCTTTTTTGTTTTGTAGCGAGAGAGGGACCCGAACCCTCGACCTCCGGATTATGAATCCGACGCTCTAACCAACTGAGCTATCTCGCCCCCAAAATTAACACCTTATTCTTAAATCGACTACAAAGTTACGAATAAGCGAGCACAAAAACAAATAAAAAACGAAAAAATTTTGTTTTTCATGTTTTTTATTTGGGTTTGTCGAGCGAGAGTAACTTGCGCGTAGTGAAACGAAGCGAAAGTTTACTAATACTCAACTTGTGTCAATACCTCCGTCACTTTCTCAAGTCCCTCCTTTAGAGGTTTTGCCACCATTGCCCCCATAAACGGATTGACATTTGCATCAACAGAGATAGACAACTGACAACTATCTGCAGTGATTGGTTTGATATCTATATTTATGCTAAAACCAATTTTTGATTTTGTACTATTAAGTACGATACGCTCTGACGGAGTACGCTGAGCGACATGTATCTCCACGTCACCAAGCATAGGCACTGTAAGATAAATGTTATCATCATCAAAGCGTAAAGAATCAACCTTCACTCGTTCTAAGTTCTTCAGATTTGACAACATACCATACACTCTCTCCTGTGATGCTGCTATGTTTTTTTTTGGACTTTCAAAAACCATGATTATATATTTTTTAATTAGACACATTTATGATTGCCCCGTCATAATAGATATGATAACGATACAAGGCACGTATATTCTGTGGTGCAGGATCTGTGGTTGAGAAGATGACACCATAATTATTCAAATCGTATTTAGTTTTACATTTAGCACACTGTGCATACCCTCCGTCAATAAGTGTCATTCTATAATCCTTACGATCACACGTAGGGCACGACAAATCAAATGCCAGTGCTTCCCCCATATAATTCCGTCCAACGATAAGCCCCCCCAGTCCATAACGGAAATCCTTTGCTATGGCTGATTGTGTGATTTCTGTTTGTTGGCCGTTTGATGTTTCCACTAATATCTTATTACTGAGTTGTCTTATTGACACATATATACCCGTACTCTGCATAGTATTATGTAAGTCATTACACTGCACCGTCTCCAAATAAAATCGCACAGGGTACTTGGTGGAGTATCCTTTATTGATTTCGTCTTCACAACTCACCAATAAAAGCAATATAAATAACAGTTTATACTTCGTCATTACATTATCTCGTCCTCGCTGTAGTAATTGTCGTCATCACTTCTCTCACTTCTCTCACTCCCATCGTCTTTCGTCTCTCGTCTCTCGTCCAGTTGTCCCACCAACACGCCATTACTATAAATACCTGATTCTATCACGTTTCCTTCAGCATCATATATAGCACCTTGTCCATGCATCTGGTCATTTTGGAACTCACCACGATAACACTCTCCGTCGTCCCATGTATAGACACCATATCCACTTGCCACTCCGTTTGCGAAATGTCCTTCATATCTGCAACCATTGGCATAATAATACTTACCGTAACCATGGGCCTTATTGTTGTACCAATCCCCCGTATAAGAATCGCCATTCAGATAATCCATCTTACCCTCACCACTCTTCATACCACGCACGAAATCACCTGTATAGATATTCCCACTTTTATCCATTGACGAGCAATCAGAATTACCATTCAACTTACCATCCTTAAATACACCTTTTTCATAACTACCATCGGCATGAATGAATTGTCCCCTTCCGTTTGGTTTATTTGCAGAGAACTCACCAGTGTATTTATCTCCATTGCTAAAGGTAAATACCCCCTCACCCTCAGGCACGTTATGTTTGAATTCACCATCATATTTATTCTTCGTCTTTGCGAAGATATAAACGCCCTTGCCCGATTTCTCTCCATATTTCCATTCACCCGTGTATTTATCTCCATTTTCGAACACCATCGTACCCTCACCATGAGGTTGTCCGTTGAGCCATTCGCCTTTATATGTAGCGCTATCTTCCCATTCATACTCATGTGTGCCACTGACAAAATCTGCTGTCGATTTCCTTTGATTGCACGCAGTCAAGAGAGACACCATCAGCAACACAGACAAAACACTTTTCTTCATTGTTTTCTTCTCTTTTATTTTTAAATATCTTTTGCACTGCGAAGTTACATTTTTTTTTGCACGTATGCAAAAAAAACGTAACTTTGTGTCATGAATCATCATCATCACGCAGAGCCACTGCCAAGTGGACAGAAGCAAAAGCGCATATATCTCCTTGCCATTTTGCTTAACGTGTTATTTGTTATCGCCGAAACCATAATGGGTTTCCTTGCCGATTCTCTCGGTCTCATCTCCGATGCAGGTCACAACCTAAGTGATGTATTCAGTCTTCTCCTTGCCTTCCTTGCAGTGCAGTTAGCGTCATCGCATACCACCAAACACCTGACCTATGGTTACAGGAAGACCTCCGTCCTCATCTCCATGCTCAATGCCATCATCCTACTCATTGCTGTAGGTGCAATCATGGTCCGTGCGTTCTCAGTCCTAACCCCTCTCTCCTCTCACTCCTCTCCCTCCATCAATGGTGAAGCAATAACATGGACAGCAGGTATTGGAATACTCATCAATAGCCTTACCACACTTCTCTTACATAAAGACAGTCATCACGACATCAACGCACGTGGAGCCTATCTACACATGTTGTCAGATACGTTGGTATCGGTAGGCGTAGTCATCTCCGGACTTATCATAACCTACACAGAATGGTACATCGTTGACCCCATCATCAGTATAGTGATTGCCATCATCATTCTTATCAGTACGCTACACCTCCTGCGTGAGAGTTTCCGTATGTCCATCGATGCCGTGCCATCACAGATAAATCCCGACCATGTCCGTACAGCTATATTGTCAGTCACAGGAGTGAGTGATGTCCACCACATACATATATGGGCCATCAGCACTCAAGAGACAGCACTGACAGCCCACGTATTGATTAATGATAAAACTTATTTGGAGGACATTACCCAACGTCTGAAACAGACTCTTTCACAAATGGGCATCACTCACTCCACACTTGAACTAGAGACACCTCTCAGTCATTGTCATAACACAGAGTGTTAGGGATTTACTTTACAATTTTTCTTGTACGAATCACGTTGCCACTCTGCATACGCACGAGGTAAGTGCCCTTACCACCCAAATTGATATCGTTGCCCACATACCTACCATCTTCCGTATAAATCCATATCCTGTCGGCTCCACTGATGACAAACACACCATTCTGCAGACTTATCTGTGGCACTTTTCCACTATGAACTTCGTCTATTGATGTAGGTATCAACCCATCAGGTTCGTCAGCCACACCTTGGTCATGTAAGTCTTCATCTGCCTCACGTCCAGGGTTTGTACCTGTTATAGTGACAGGGAAGTCAATGGTAAATCCCTTTTGTGTGTAGCCCGAAGGACCAGGGTGAGGGAACCAAGCATCTGAGAATACCACACGCAAACGACTTGGACCAGTCACCGCATCTTCTGGTATGTCGAATGTGAAGGAATGACCACTCTTGTCAAAGAGATAATCTGCCGTTTGATTATCAGCAATCACACCACCCTCGCCTGTCTTCACTATGTATTCATCCAACACCTCGTCGTTATTAGAACTGAACATATAGTTCTGGTCAAAGTCCATATAAGCCTTATAACCACAATAGTACAATCCGTCTTGATCATCGCTTGATGTACCATTCACCTTGAAGGTCGCCTTTATGCGGTCACCTTGTTTCACGACGAGTTCGTTCTTACTTGCGAGATAATAGTTTGTTCCGTCACTGCAAGGATGTGAATCCTGAGAGTAATTGATATTCTTTCCACTTGCTCCACTCGTTGTAAACGTACGCAGATAACGCGTTTCTATTGCTTTGGCATAGCCCTCTGCGTCAGCACTGATTATGCTCTCTGGGTAATTACCATTTGCTGATGGTTCAGGCACGTCTGTGCTGCGTTCCACCTTAGTCCAAATCAAGTTTCCGTACGTCTGCCCATCAACAGAGACAGGTCTCACGCCCACGTATGGTTCTTCGTCCATTTCCATTGATAAGTTTGGAATGAGAGCAGCCCAACCAGTTGTCTTTGCCACCATACTCACACGTCCTGCCTCTCCGTTCTTATATAATACCTCGAAATGGTCTATGTTAGCCTCATCGTTATATAAGAGATTATAGTCCGCACGAGAAGAAGGTGTTCCATCTACCTCCCATGCCAACTTAATACTCATAGCATTTGTTGTTTCCTCCTTCACCTCCACCATCACGTCCTTGATATTTGCAGGTGTTCGTGTGTTATCGTCCATGATGGCGAGCTTACCGACCATTATTCCATTTGCATCACCATTTGTTCGTAGACCGATATATTCTATTTCATCACCCATAAGCACGCCCTGCAGACTTACTGTTTGCTCTTCCCACATGTTACTGCTTACTTCGTTAAGTGGAGTCTCCTTCCAAGTGTTATTTCCCACCACTTTCACTATCAATGATACGCCCGAATACTGAGTGTCCATACACTTCAGTGCAACGCTGGCCGTTGGACGACGTCCGTTCACCTTGAGTCGTGTTCTATAAAGCACTATATCCTGCTCCGTACCTTTGAGTCGCAGACATGAACCACCCGTGTAAGCATCGTCTTGTGTGAATTCAGGAGCATCACCCACGGGTGTAGTTGTCCCCATACGATAAACCAACCAACGATAGGTTGGTACGATATCTTGGCAGCCCATATTATACCATTTGCCGAGAGTCTTTTTCCCTTTATAGTTGAATCGTTCACCAGCACCGGTATTGAAATAAGTGATGAAAGGCAGATCACCCTGTATGGCCGTACGCTCAGGTATATATTCAGCCAAACCCTGGAAGTTTTCGAGAGAACCCCAATCGGCCTCATTGGTCTCTGTAGGTCTCAAAAGCGGATTTCTGTTTCCACCTGATGCAAAACGCTCTTGCATCTTCTGATAGTTATCAGCGTATTTCACTGGGTCATCACCACGAGTATTACTATAGATACGGCTTTGTGAGTGTTCACCCCACAGACAGACATTTATATTCTTAGCCTCTGGATAGTTACGTCCGGCCAAGTTAGACCAACTACGTGCTACGGTACACATCCACACGCCTGTATAAAGTCCATCCGCATTACCATAAGTATTTTTTGCAGTAGTAACAGAACTTGACATATTTGACTCAGTAGTAAAATCACCATTATCGTAATTCAACATGAGATCATGAGTCTTACCATTTGTCTTATTTCCGTAAAGGCTCTCACATGTACGTGCTGTCACACTGTTATTTGAAGTGTAAATACCCGAATGGTAATTTGTAAATCCCACTTCGTTAGCAATTTTATAAAGTTCCTGATGAAACTTCACCACGTCAGTCTTTGAATAGCTTGCGTCCTCCCAGTTATAATTGATTCCATCTTGTCCCATAAACATGAGAGCATAAATAATGGCACGACTATATTTATATTTATCCCCAGCAGAAGGTCCTGTAGTGAGATCGTTCTTTGTTGATACTACATTTACCCAGTCTCCATCACCAGTTCCCCAACTCTCAAAGAACTTTATACCAGACATTATATCCGACCCATTCTTATGAGCGCAGTCAGTCCACACTCCTGATGAATGAAATAGCCAGTTGTTCCAAGAGCCAAATAGGTTGGTATAATTCCATAGAGTGAAACAATCATCAGAACCATTATTATTTGGATAGCCACCTTGTGTCTTACCCATACCCATTGGCATATTCAGCCACAGACGACGTCCTTCCGTAACGTCTTGATTGATGTCTTTACTGTGTTCTACCATGATGCTGCGTGGGCGCACATGACTTCTTACGAAATTCAAGTCCAACATATTGATACCCTTACTTTCCAACTCTGCCTGAGTAGGGTAATTGCGTCCTTGTTTGAATGCGTTATAAAACAATTCAATCAAGTCATCACCAATCCCCGTGAAATCATATACATCTGTTGATGCTGATGGAGAATAAGTACGTTGAGCATTTCCCACCAACGAGAGCCCTATTGTCAAGGCTAAAAGAAATATCTTTTTCATATATATTTATGTTTTTATTTACTTTGATCCCAGAAAACACGTGTTGCTTGCACATCCTCTCCACCGAGAGCAGTTACACCTGTGTTGTTAATATCTGTAAGAGTGGCATTATTTGTAAAACCAGGGAATGGCAATCTGCGGATGAGTTCTCCTTCAAACAGGCTCTTATCTCCGTCTTGTGTATGAAGTATTGGGAATATCTTCGGATAACCCGTACGACGCATGTCTGTCCAGGCCTCAAAACTATAAGGGAATCCTGCAATATATTTTTGAGTTATTATCTTCTCAAGTTTTGTTTCAAAGTCATCACCATCATTCCATTTCACGCCAATCGTCGTCACGCTCTCTGCGTTATAACGCGAATTCATTGGATCCACATAAGTGTAAGGTGTAGGTGTTTCCTTTGCCAGATAAGCAGGCATAGCTGCAGTATATATAGGATTTGGATTATTTCTGTCTTCTACAAACCCGTTTTTAATACCTCTCTCATAGTAGAACTGTGCTGATTCTCCACCACCTAAGTTCCAGCCACGGCATATACCTTCTGCACGTAAGAAATCTACCTCTGACAATTTCATCAGATAGAGTGGTGCTTGGTTTATAGCATCTACGTTAAGACGTGAATAAGCACAACGGTGATTTAGGTCATAAGCTTGTTCGTCGTACATGCGGATACCTGCACGAAGTCCTACCACTCGTGTATTTGCAGGCAGTGCGAGTGTATCGGTAAGCATATCGTAGAGGTTGTTGTCATTTTTCTCCCACAGATAATCCTTATAAGGATGGTCAAGACTGAAAAGGATGCTTTCAAACGAAGCTCCGAGTCGAGTATCATTCCAACTCTTTGATATCGTTGTGAGAGGATGAGAGATACCTATATCACAAGGGTAGAGTCCCACTTCTTGATCAAGGTCTTCAATCACACCTTCTGCCACTGCTTCTTCTGCCCAAATCTGTGCAGAGTCAGCCCAAATGACACCATTGACATCTGGTTGAATCATATTTGCCATATGCATTGCCATGCGTAGTTTTAAGGAATTAGCGAAACGACGCAATACCTCCATATCTGTTTCATGACCTGCCTTTGCAATCCAGTTGATTCCAGGGTCAGAATACAGAATTGTTTCCATTTCATCCTTGTACCATTGAGGACGAGTTTGGTAATGCTTCAAACAAGCGTTGATAGTATCCAGGTTATTTATTATATTGATATAAATATCCTTTCCTGAGTCATAAGTGAATGGATTCTCTTGTTGGTTTGCCTTATAGTTAAAGAAAGGCATAGCACCATAGAGGTCTGTCACTTCTTGTGCAGAATAATCAAGTAACAACAAAGCCAATGCCTTCACCTCTGGTATGCTATCTATCTGTGGATGATTAAGCAGTGGGACCATTGCGTTCTTCACTATGAGGAAATGTCCGTTTGGACCACTATTGAAGTCGTCATAAATATAGAGAGTACTACGTAAGCGACCATGGAAATTCTGTGGAGCAGTGAAGTACCCTGCTATATTATCTGTCCCCAGACTAAATTGATACTGATAAGCATGAGCGCCTGGTTTATCTCCCTGTTTACCACCTCTCATTCCGTATTCTCCTGTTATCATCTGTTGCATGCAAGTTGACAATTGGTCCTTAGCATAAGCAAATCCCTCCTCTGTGGGTTGATAGAGATAGTTTATACTATCCGTCACACCATGAAAGACCTCACCCCCTTGATCCTTTTGATTATGGCTGAGTTCGTCTCCCGGATTATCATAGTCCAGACAAGACGTGAAAGCAAAGAGTGAGCAAATCGAAATTATAAAATATATCCTTTTCATTTTCATATCTGTATTTTAGACTAAACTATTAAAAATTCAACTTAACATTAAATCCAAACGAACGTGATGAAGGCATGTTAAAACATTCAAATGCATTCATACTGTTTTGTGTAGAGAGTGCCACATCTGGGTCGAACGGTGCGTCTTTATAGAGGAAGAACAAGTTGCGTGCCACGAATGACAACGCCAAGTGTTTGTCTTCGCCAAACAAGTTCTTGAAGGTATAACCCAATGAGAGTTCCTTCAATCTGAAGTTAGTGGCGTTGTAGATGTACTGTGTTGCGTTCACATCACCACCTATACTCTTGTAGTAAGCCTCCACAGGAGCTATTGTCTTTCCGTCAGGAAGTACCATAGCTGGATAAGTCACTCCGTCAGCGCTGGTCCATGTTAGTCCACTCTGCTCTGCTGCCAATCGTGCATCTGCAGTACGTTGTGAATTACCTGTGTAGTCAAGATATGCTTCGGTGAAGCTGATGACCTTACCACCTATCTTTCCACTTATCATGAAGTACAATGAGATACCTTTATAGGTCAACGTGTTACCCCAACCGAGTTGTGTCTTGGCATTCATATTACCTATGTAGGTCAGGTCTTTTGAGAGATAAACAGAACCGTCTTCGTCGTCAACATAAATAGTTCCGTCAGCATTGCGTTGGAAGTCGCGTGCGTACATATCTCCGTATTCTCCACCTTTCTTATATATTACACTCACCTTTCCTCTTGCTATCTTCTTCTCTATGTCTTCGCTCTGTCCTGTGATAGGATTGGTGTATGTTTCAAGTATTTTATTTGTGTTATATGAATAATTCAGAGTAGTACGCCAAGTAAAGTCTGGACTGAACATATGATTATAACCGATAGTGAGTTCAATACCGCTGTTTCTTATCTTTGCAGAGTTTGTTACGATGGTTTTTCCGCCCGTACTACCTGTCTCTATATAAGCATTACCCAATACGCTGTTATAATATGTCAAATCGAGTGTGAGTTTGTTGTTAAAGAATGCCAAGTCCAAGCCTGTCTCAAATGACTTTGTCTTTTCTGGACGTGGGTCATTGATTACGTAGTTGCTCACGCTGGTTGAGTTGGTTAAAGTACTTGATGTGACACTGCTGTACAGTATATTTGGAATAGAGTTACCTACTTCCGAATAACTTAATCTATATTTTGCATAATTGACCACCTCTGGTAAGCGTAACAATTTACTCAATATAGCATTTCCTCCAAATGCGAAATAGCCGTAATTATCATCTGCGCCCAGATAAGAGAACTGTTTGAATGCTCTGTACCAGTCCTGTCTCCATGAACCCTCAACATACACCATTTCTTTCCACCCCACTTGTCCTGTCATCAGGAACGCCTTATCCCAATTTGAGGAATTGCTATAGGATGTGCCGTGATTAGATATGGCTGGAGAGAAATAATTGATTGATTCGTCAGTAGGTGTGAGTATCAGACGGCCGTCTGTTTCCGTTGCGTTCTGCCATAGTTTTTGAGTAGTTCCCTTGACAGTATGTCCCACCCATCCAGCAGTTGCTGATACGCTCCAATCGTCTTTTATCGTCTTGTCGTAAGAGAGCAGATAATCTGTGTAAATTTCATCAGTCTTGAGGATGTCTTGTCCGTACGTTCCGTAATATTCCATTGCCGCCACATTCATCGTTGTAGCATAACGGCGATAATCTCCTGTCGTTTTTGTGTGGTCCACGCTGATTCGTGCCTGGAAGTTCAGTCCGTCCCATATATGCAGACGTCCACTGACATATCCATATATACGGTCATTACGTGTGACACTCTTATTTTGTTTTGTCAACCAGTAAGGGTTGTTTTGTCTTGCGGTCTCATACGCCCACCAGTTTTGGTGAGGTCCGTGCAGTGTCACGTCTGTTGATGTCCAGTCGTATGACCCTTGTTCATTGAGTTGATAATGTGAATAACCGACTCCTGTCCACTCACCTTGTTGCACATAGTTATCTTTATACCATCCCATATCTACGTTACGTGGTGCCACATAGAGTGTGTATAACGGATTCAGAACGGTTCCACCGCCAGGACGGTTCTCTGTCTTTGTCTGTACGTAGTTGATGGATGTCTCTATCTTCAGGCGGTCCTTCCATAGGTTATAACTCTGACGGAAGGCTATGGTATTACGGTTATAACTATTCTCAGGCACCATGCCGTTGGCGTGTGAGTTAGCAAAACTGAAATAATTCTTGATGATAGACGTACCACCTGTCAATGCTACACTGTTATTCGTTGTTACCCCTGTCTTGAAGAAATCACTCACATCATCGTTTCCGTAGTTTCTTAGGTGTAGATATGGCTTTGCTTGATTTACCTGCGCCATCTCCTCCTGTGTCCATGAACTGATTTTGCGTCCCCAGCTGTCGGAACCAATCTCAAACGTCTGCATGTTCACGTCGGCGCCATATATATTTTGTATTTTAGGCGTAACCAACGGATTGTCAAACGTTATGTTTGAATTCACAGAAATGCCTATCTTTCCTTCCTTTCCTTTCTTCGTCGTAATCATCACTACGCCATTTGCTGCTCTTGAACCATACAATGCTGCTGCGTTAGCACCTTTCAGCACTTGTATGTTGTCGATGTCGTCTGGGTTAATTTCAGAGAGGGGGTCACTGCCTTCACTCTCGTTTGCGTAAGTGATGTCTCCATCGTTCACACCCTTTTGTCCTGACACGCTGTTTGACATTGGGATTCCGTCGACTACGATGAGTGGGGTGTTGTTACCCAGGATAGATTTGTTTCCGCGCAGCAATATCTTTGTTGCACCACCTGCGCCCCCTGCACTTGGTGTCAGTGACATACCTGCAATCTTTCCTTCGAGCGAATTGACGAGGTTAGGGTCTTCCACCATCATGAGGTCATCTGCTTTCAACATCTGTGTAGCATAAGTCAGTGACTTCTCTTTGCGCATGATACCCATTGCTGTCACCACTACCTCCTGCACCTGTTGGGTATTTACGCTCAGTTGTATCTTCATTGGGTTTTGTCCTGCCCATGCTTGTTCGTATGGAGAATACCCCACGTAAGTGACTTTGATTTTATCACCTCTTTTCACGTTTTTCAGTGTGAACTGCCCATCTATGTTTGTTGCAGTACCATTAGTTGTACCAACAACAGTCACCGTTGCACCGATGACTGGTTCGGAGAGTTCGTCGATGACTGTTCCATTCACCGTGGTCTGTGCAGACAACGCGACGAATGAAAACACACAACACATGGTCATCATCGCTCGAATCACATCTGTTTTTAAATTCATTTTTTTCATAAGGTTATATATTTAGATAAGTTTATTTGCAAGGCAATAGATGGTGAGTCCTGCAGGCGAGTGTATCTGCAGTTTGCGTGCTATGTTTTTTCTGTGTGTAGTGACTGTGTTGAGGCTGATGCAGAGTCTATCTGCAATCTCTTTGTTGGTCAGTCCTTGTGCCACACACACCACCACCTCCTTCTCTCGTTCTGAAAGTCTCTCGTCCCTCACTTCTCTCACTTCTCTCACTCCTCTCTCTCCTCTCACCAACGGCACCAATATTTTGTCCTCCACGAGGCAATGGATGAATAAGTCTTCTTCCGTGTTGGATAGTTGTTCTATCAGGTCCTCGCAGTCGCTGTGATAGAGTCGTATGATGCGTGTGAGTTCTCTGAAGCGCGCTTCTATCTCGTCGTGATGCAGGCTGATGCGTCCTTTCATCACGTCGTGATTTAGCAGTAACGTCTTTTGTTCGTAGGTGATGTGTTTCCGTACTTCTTCCACATAGTCGTCATAATAACGTAGTATTACTTTACAGACTCGTTTTTCATCCTTCGTGTGTCGTCCTGTGAGGAAGTGTTCTTCCAGGATTGTCCGAAGTCGTGGAAACTGCATATCTAAGAGATAGTTGTGCATTCGTCGTAGATAACGAAGCACCATTTCTTTATCATAATTCAGTTCTTTATGAAAAGTCGTCATTCTCTTTCTTCTCTGTAGCGAAGTTACAAATAATTTTTAATAATTGCAAAAAAAAGTTAAAAAAGTGAGAGAAGTGAGAGAAGTGAGAGAAGATTTAGAAGGGTAAGGTAACTAAATTACCCATTTTTGGGTATTGCACAATTTTATTTTTTGTAGTAACTTTGCACTCGCAAAAAAAAAGTTTTAACCAATAAAAACGAATAATTATGAAAAAGAATGTACTTTCAACCGTGTTACTCTCATTCTTCTTGGGAGGCAACGTAGTCTTTGCTCAGCAAGAGCAATCAAATAACGAAGAAGAGAAATCACTTAGCATCGGTGTATGTGGCGAAGTCAATGCGTCTATGCGTAACTACACTGGCGACCGTTTTGACTATTCGGACAAGAGTTCGGCAGTGGCACAGATTCCTTGCTTCGATGTCTATATGGAATACCAGTTCAACCCTCGCTGGACACTCAATGCTGAGGCAGAGTTCGTGAGTGGTTGTGGCATTCAGTTGGACGAGATTTCTCTCACTCGTAAGTTGTTCCCTGCTCTTAATATAAAAGGTGGACTCTTGCAGTTACCTATTGGTCACGCCAACTCGGGCTACGGCTACACTGACTACTTCACCACTGGCGACCCTGAGGGTGAATACGCATTCCTCTATGGTCCTATGGCAGAAGTTGGTTTAGCTCTGCTTGGAGAACTCAACTGCGGACTCGATTATCACCTCAGTCTCACCACAGGTATGAATGGTGCTTATGCCAGTCCTTATTACTGGATGCAAGGAGCAACACAGGGTTTCTTCAACGACGACCTCTACCTCTCTTCTCCTGCCCTCACTTTCAAACTCGGTTACACAGGCATTGACGGACTGAGTGTGAATGCAGGTATTTACCATTGCAGTAACATCGCTAAGAACTCTGCGTCATTCTTGGATTATGAAGCGACTGCAGACTATAAGAAAGTACCCACAACGATTTGGTTTGCTGATGGTGCTTACGAGCATGATTACTTCACCATCAGGGGTAGTTATCTGCAAGGACACCTGGGTGGTAGCAGCCAGTACTCTGCTTTCTTGAACACGCTCGACGAAGAGGAGACAGAATGTAGTGAAGGTACTCTCGCAAAGGGTGTCATCACCTACATGGGTGAGTTGGGGCTCAACCTGAAGAACTGCTTCTACCCTGAGAGCAATGGTCCCGACCTTATTCCGTTCGTGCATTATGAGTATTACAATAGTCAGCATGAATTGGACGGCGACGACGTCATCGCTGGCAGTAAAGTGAATCTGTGGAGTTTTGGTTGTAACTGGAAGGCAAACGACAACATAGCAGTGAAACTAAACTACACCACACGTAAGATTGACGACGGTGCACAAAAGAATATGAACGAGTTCAACATCGGCGTTGCATACGATTTTGAATTATAATTATGAGACTTAGTGAATTGAAAACGGGCGAGGAAGCCATCATCGTAAAGGTGTATGGGCATGGTGGCTTTCGCAAGCGAATCGTAGAGATGGGGTTCATCAAGGGTACTACCGTGAAGGCCGTACTTAACGCTCCTCTCAACGACCCCGTCAAATATCGTCTGATGGACTACGAGGTCTCTCTGCGTCATGCTGAGGCAGAGATGGTGGAGGTGATTGGAGGGAGAGAAGTTCGGAAACTCGGAAACTCGGAAACTCGGAGAGAAGTGAGAGAAGTGAGAGAAGCGAGAGAGAATTTAGAGGGGTTTGGTTGGAGGGAGGCCAAGACCATCAACGTGGCATTCGTAGGGAATCCAAACAGTGGAAAGACCTCGCTCTTTAATATAGCAGGACACGCACACGAGCATGTGGGTAACTACTCTGGTGTTACCGTCGATGCCAAAATGGGGAGCATTGACTTTGAGGGTTATCACTTTAATATAGTTGACCTGCCTGGCACCTATTCGCTCACTGCCTACACACCCGAAGAATTATATGTCCGAAGACACATCATCGAACAGACTCCTGACGTCATCATCAACGTGGTGGCAGCCAGCAGTCTGGAGCGTAACCTCTACCTCACCACCCAACTCATCGATATGGACGTGCCGATGGTGATGGCACTGAATATGTACGACGAATTCCTGCAACTGGGTGATAAACTCGACATAAAACAACTAAGTACCCTACTCGGCACACCAATCATTCCTACCATTGGGCGCACAGGCAAAGGTGTCAACGAACTCCTGCACACCATCATAGAAGTCTATGAAGGACGTCAGACCACCTACCGTCACATACACATCAACCACGGAAAGACCATAGAGACAGCCATAGAGACCATTGAGAAACCTATCCGTAAGAACCCTGAACCACACCATAACTACTCTGGACGATTTCTTGCTATCAAACTACTGGAGAACGACAGTCAGGTGGAACAAGTGATTCGTACCCTGCCCAATGCCGACGAGATACTATCCACACGCGATAAGTGTAAGAAAGAGGTGGAAGACGAACTCAATGACGAAGCAGAAAACATCATCACCGATGCCAAGTACGGATACATACAAGGTGCACTCAAAGAGTGTCTGGAGAAGAAGAAGAACCGCCGCACCCCCATTCGTGTGCTGACACGCCGCATTGACTCCGTCGTCACCAATAAATGGATGGGATACATCATCTTCCTTGCAGTTTTGTACTTTATGTTCTGGTGCACCTTCACCCTCGGGCAATACCCTATGGACTGGATCGATGCTGCTGTGGCATGGGTTGGTGACTTCGTCTCCACGCACCTGTCTGACGGCATGTTAAAAGACCTACTCGTTGATGGTATCATAGCAGGAGTAGGTGGTGTGATTGTCTTTCTCCCAAACATACTCATCCTCTATGCCTTCATCTCCTGGATGGAAGACAGTGGTTATATGGCACGCGTGGCATTCATCATGGACCGCATCATGCATAAGATGGGCCTACATGGTAAGTCGTTCATACCGATGATTATGGGATTTGGTTGCAACATACCAGCCATCATGGCTACCCGCACCATCGAGGACCGTAAGTCACGACTCATCACCATGCTCATCGTCCCACTCATGTCATGCTCTGCACGACTACCTGTTTATATCATCATCATTGGTGCGTTCTTCCGTCAGTATCAGGCAGTGATGTTGTTCTCCCTCTATCTGTTGGGCATCATCATGAGCATCATCATGGCCCACGTATTCAGTCGTTACGTCATCAAGGGCGAATCCAGTCCGTTCGTGATGGAGTTACCACCTTATCGTCTACCATCAACCAAGTCTGTCACACGTCACACGTGGGAAAAGGGGAAGCAATATCTGAAGAAGATGGGCACCACCATACTCGCTGCCAGCATCATCATCTGGGCATTGAGTTATTTCCCTCAGACCACTACCGACTCTCTCACTCAAGGAGAATCCAGTCAGATGGAGCACAGTTACATCGGGCAGATAGGTAAGATTGTTGAACCCGTCCTGCGTCCTTGTGGACTGAACTGGAAAGAGGGTGTGAGCATCATCACGGGTTTAGGTGCCAAAGAGATTGTGGCCTCAACGATGAGTGTGCTCTATGCCAAAGAATCACTATCTGACGTGATGACCACCACATCGGCACTCTCATTCTTGGTATTTATACTCCTTTACATGCCCTGCATCCCTGCCTGCATCACCATCAGCAAGGAGAGTGGCCATTGGAAGTGGGCTGTCTTCACGGCCTTCTACACCACCGCCTTGGCATGGGTGACTGCTACCATCGTTTATCAAATATGTAATTTCATTGTTTAGAGTATTATGGAGACAGTTGCAGTATTTATCATAATCTCTCTGGCAATAGTGTTTATTGCTTACAGAATCTACAAATCCCTCACCCACAAATCCAGGTGTAAGAATTGTTGTAAATGTTGTGGACTAACAAAAAAGACGACGCACTGTTAATGGCGCGTCGTCTTTTTTTTGTTGTATTTAAACTCTAAACCTTTACTTCATAAATACTTTCTTTCCATTTACTATGTAGATGCCACCCTTCATAGGTTCATCCACCTTCTGACCATTGAGGTTATAAGCCTGTCCCTCTAAGAATTCCTGTATTCCGAAATTCTGAGATTCCGCAGTCTCAATACCTGTAGTGTTGTCTATGTCTGGGAGGTTATAGAATTCCTTTGCTGTTGTTGAATCTGCAACAGGCATGCTCAAGTAAGCACGGTGGTTACCGATATTATTACCAGTCTTATTTATCAAGTAGAACCTCAGACCAGAAGTCTTCTTCTGAAGGATGAAGTTCTTATAACCGGTCTCCTCATCCACTTGCTCTACTCTTTCTATCGCACCAGAGATGTTGCTCTTGAGATAGTTGTCACCATCTATTTCTGATTCAAGACTTGTGGTCTTCAATACCTTATATGTAGCAGCACCTTCCACACGTGAAGCGATGTACAGACCGAAGCCAGCATTAGTGACGTGAGACTCTGCGTCAGGACCTGTCACAAGAATCATATTGAGGAGATTTGTGTTGTCCTGCGAACCGTCACAGTAATAAGCAGACATATTGCTTGTCTCGTTGCCGTCAGCGTCTAATACCACTGCGAAGTTCAGTTTGTTCTCACTTGCGTATGTACCACGAGTAGCACTTGATACTGCGATTTCCTCAAACTCTGGAGTGACTGCCTCGAGAGTCCAAGAGTTAGGATATTCGGTAGTTGCATTGGATGCAAGGACGTAAACACGGTCTTGGTTGTAGTCTTGAATTGCGAACTTACCAGGAGAGCTATTAGTGCTTGTTTCGATAGCATATTTACCAATCTGACCTGTACCCTGTTTGAAGGTAACGGTAACGCCATCAGCTTCGTCATCAGCCCAAGTGAAGTCTGTCGTATAGTAATTTGCAGTGTTGTACTTACCTGTACCTACAGCCTTCAGTTTGCTGTCTGCTGTGTAATAGAATAAGGTGTGGTCATCTGCCGTACTTGATGTGCTATAATGGCTATTAGAAAGGCCATCAGCAAGGTAAAGATTACTTGTTCCCTTCATGCGGAGGAATGTACCTGGCTGAGGGAGGTTGATTGCAAGACCAAGAGTAAGGACGTTATTCAAGTGAGTAGTTGCTTCATCCACCTCTTCTTGTGTAGCCTCGCTGTCTTCTGTCTGGTCGATAGCACATGCTTGAGCCAGATATGTAGCGAAGGTACCTGAGTCGAAGGTCTCGTGGTAGTTACCCAGACCATCCTTGATGAGGCCCTCGTACTGCTCAGCCTTTGCAATGGCTGTGTTCAGTGCAGCGAAGTCAGGCAGGTCCTTATGGTATGCCAGGTTGAAGTCCTTATGAGTATCGTCATCGCCATCGGTGATGGTCACTGCATAGTGATAACCAGAGATAGCATCAACGGTGTAGTTGGTAGTCTCTGCAAGAGTGCCTTGGAATGTGAATGTTCCACCATTTTCGAGGTGTGTGCTGCCTTCAACGAGAGTGATACCACCTGTAGAACCTGCAGGAACACCTGTTACCTTTACGGTGTAGGTGATAGTAGGAACCACGTATGTAACGGTGATTGTGCCATTAGCAACAGTCACATCAGATACAGCATAACCTGTAGGAGCAGTGAAGTCGCTTGTTGTAGGTGTCACACCACTTGCAAAGGCAAGCAGACCACCGTTGTTTACTGTCTGAGCAGATGCAGCATTTGTACAAGTCACTGTGGTTGGTTCACCAACGATTGCAACCTCGTAAAGGTCTTCACAGTTAGCTACGTCTGCCATTGTCCACCATGAGTATTCTGAACCGTTCCACTTCCAGTTACATACCTGCTGGTTACGGCCATTAGAACTGTGCATGTAGATTTGTGATGTACCATCGGTCTCGTCGGTGACAGTCTTGGTGAATGTGATGTAATCGCCAGATATTGCCTTCTTGTAGAGAGTAGAACCAGTGACACCAGTTGACCAGTTAAGAGCTGTTCCGTCACAAGAGATGACATACTTACCTGTCATCATGTTGCGCAAGGTGTAACCATCCTCGCTGTTACCATCGAGGTACCACTGCTTCTGTGCCTCATTAGCGATGTTAGCCTGAGTCTTACCGTAGAGTGTGCCATCCATCATGTCAGTGAGGTAACCTGCTGCACTCTGTTTATTGAGCAGAGTAACGACACGCTTCTCCTGCTGAACATATGTCACGTTTACGTCTGTCTCACTGATTGAGATTGCAGACTTATATCCATCTACTTCCTGAGCAAAGATATCTGTACCCACTACAGGAGCACCTTCGTACTTGAAGGTCTGGTTGTTAGTATAGATTGTTCCTGGAGCAGTAGAGAGGTATGCACCACCCACGTCTGTAGGAGTGGTGTGAACGGTGAAGGTAGTCTCTGAAGAAACAGCGTAAGTCACAACGATATGTTTGTTTTCTGTATTGATTGTGATTACAGGGTCTTCATATCCTACTATTGTGTTTGCGCTGAAGCCATCTGCAGAGAGTGCAGTACCCTTAGTCTGCAGCACCACATTATTATTAAATATCTTAAGACTGGTGTGAGAGAGTGTACCCGTTGCACCAACCCATTCCACTGCATATGCATCGAATGCGTTTGCAACCAAGTCGTCAACCTTCATGAAACGCCAACGAGCAGTACCTGCTTGATTATCGTTACTTGTACTTCCTACTCCGCATTCAGTCCATTTCCATGCACATGTGTATTGAGTACCTGTACCGATTGTGCCATAAAGTTTAAAGTTGGATGAAGTAGTTCCAGAAGGTTGTGTGATGTTCATTTCATAGCTATCACTACTTCTGTAACCATTTGCTTGCATGAAATACCCATCAATGGTACGTATTGTTATTGTGCTGCTTGTAGGTTTCGTTACATAGATATAAGAGTCAGAAGTAGCACTTGCTGGATCAACAAGCCACATACACCATGCCTCGTTAGTAGAACCTGTAACCTGTGTGCTCTGTCCTTGCATTACCTTACCTAAAGCTGCTTGATGATAATTACTTGCACCAGCACCTTCACCTACTTGGATTTGGTACCAACCTTCTGTGATGTCTTCAACAGTCTTTGCATAGCGGTCGATTTCGTAAGTAACGATGATATTTGTTCCGCTGACTACTGCACTACCGATATAGTTATTTACGCCAATCACGGTGAAATCTGTTCCTGATTTTGGAGTGCCCAGGAAATCGAATGTCTCGTTGTCCTTTACTT
>R20__coassemble_536_pt1 | contig 27364 bp, 21 predicted proteins | sample R20__metabat2_high_PE_015 | metagenome-assembled genome bin R20 | reverse complement strand
CACCTCGGGCAAAGTGTCCGGGCTGTCTGCCTGTAGGGCTTTAGAAATTTCCATTTGAGAGAGTGGAAATTCACAAAATCACAAATTCACAAAAAAAAAGGCACGTCATTCGGCGTGCCTTAATTTAGTTTTTGCCTCCCCCAACCCCCTCCCATAGAGGGGGCTCAAAACAAGACGAAAGACGAGGGTTTGAAGGGTTGGGGGGAGGCGAACAGAATCACGAAACCAATTTGCTAATACAGGGTTTGAGATAAAAAAAAGAAAAATAATTGTTAGTTCGAAAAAAAAATAGTATCTTTGCAGAAATTAAAAATGATAAAAAATAATAATAAATATTAACTGCGATGAAAAAACTTTTTTACTCCGTACTTATTGCACTCGTTGTGTGTGTGCTCGCATCATGGCAGATGAATGGGCAAGGCGATAAAAAGATACGTATTTACAGTACTGCCTTTTATAACTTGGAAAACTTATTTGACACGTTGCATGACGAAGGTCATAACGACTACGAATACTTACCTGATGGTGCAAACTCATGGGGGACATTGAAGTACACAAATAAACTTCATAACATGGCAAAGGTACTGAGTAAACTCGGTACGGAGATCACAACGAAAAATGGACTGAAGCAGGTTTGTAAAGGTCCGGCTATAGTGGGTGTTTCGGAGGTTGAAAATATACATGTGTTAGAGGATCTGTTGAAAGAACCTGCATTGAGAGATAAGGGGTGGAAGATATTACACATAGAAGGACCAGATTATCGTGGTGTGGACTGTGCGTTCTTCTATGACCCTACACAGTTCGAACTGGACAACTATCATCTTACTCAGTTTGTTTATGAGAATGGAGATACGATACGTCATACTCGTGGTTTCCTTCTTGCAAGTGGACGTATAGCTGGCGAGAAATGTCATTTTATCGTCGTTCACTGGCCAAGCCGTGCTGCAGGAAGTGAATTTAGAGAGATGGGTGGACGTCAGGTGAAGGTGATGATTGACTCCATACAAAGGGAAGACAAAAATGCCAAGGTGGTGGTGATGGGTGACCTTAACGATGACCCAAATAACAAAAGCGTCACAGAGGGACTGAAGGCAAAGCATGAGATGTCGAAATGTAAGCCATTAGACCTCTATAACCCTTGGTGGGATATGCTTTATAAGGTGGGACAAGGTACGTTGTTGTATGATGGTAAATGGAACTTGTTTGACCAGATTATCTTCACATCAAACTGTCTGAATAAAGAGGGTGAGAAGGATTACTCTACATTGAAATATTACCGACACGAGATATACCTGAGGGATTATCTGATTGCTCAAGAGGGTAAGACGAAGGGCGCACCTCTGCGTACTCATGCCAGCGGAGTGTGGTTGAATGGTTATAGTGACCACCTTCCTACTCAGTTGTTTTTCGCTAAAGAACAATAAAAATGCAATAAGTTAAATCATAAATAAACCAATAAAAATGAATCACACTTTTAGAAAAATTTTCATCGTTTCAATGGGTGTTATGATGGGAGCAGGGGTTGCCTTCTCGCAGAATAACTCTGCCCTGGATTCGCTGAAAAGAGGAGGACAGGAGGACAATGCCGACTTCACCTTTACAGAAAGTCAGCTCGATGACGATGCAGATGCTGCACAGACGGTGTCATCTGTGGTCGCAGCGAGCAGTGACCCTTTCTTGAGGGAGGTGGGTTATCGTTTTAGTCCGATGCGTTTTAGAGTTCGTGCTTATGACAATGTGTATAGTCAGGAGTACATGAATGGTCTTTTGCTGAATGATCTTGAACGAGGTAATTTCAGTTACAGTATGATCGGCGGAATGAATGACGCTACACGAAATCAAGAGAGTGCAGATGCGTTTGAATACAATAACTTTGCATTCACAGGCATCGGTGGAGCAACTATGGTAAATACTCGTGCCAGCGCTTTCGCACAAGGTGATAAGGTCACTATGTCTGCAACTAACAGAAACTACATCTTGCGCGGTATGTACACACATGCTACTGGATGGATGCCTAATGGTTGGGCGTTTGCAGGAACAGTTGGGTATCGTTGGTCGAAGGAGGGTGTGATAGAGGGTACATTCTACAACTCATTGAGTTACATACTCTCTGCAGAGAAGAAGTTTAACGATAATCATAGTCTTGCTCTCGTTACCTTTGGTTCGCCTACCGAACGCGGACAACAAGGTGCATCAACAGAAGAGGCTTATTGGCTTGCGAACAGTCATTATTACAATCCGTACTGGGGCTACCAAAACGGAAAAAAACGTAACTCACGCGTGGTACGTGATTACCAACCTACATTCATAGCAACATGGGATTGGAAAGTAGATGATAGCAAGAAACTCACTACTGCGGCAGGATTTAAATACAGCATGTATAGCAACAGTGCACTCAGTTATTGTAACAATGCATATAATCCAGCACCAGACTATTATAAGAACCTCCCAAGTTCTATCTTTAATGTATATGATGAATCTGTGAATGATGGTGATTTCTTAAGTGAACATCCTTTTTACTTGAGTCAGTATGATGACTTAAAGAACCACTGGATGTCAAGCAAGGCAAATCGTCAGATAGACTGGGACCGTCTCTATTATGTGAACGAACAACAGAATCAGGCAGGCAAGACCGCTGCTTATTATCAGGAACGTCGGCATAATGACCAGATGGTATTTGCTTTGTCTCCAACATGGAATCATGTGATAGACCAATTCAATAAATATTCTTTGGGACTTATCCTGAATCACACGAAAGGTATGCATTACAAGACGATGCAAGACTTATTAGGTGCTAATGACTATATCGATATAGACTCGTATGCAGAGCGTGATTACGGACAGGGGAGTGCAGAGATTCAAAATGACCTCCGCAATCCGAATCGCCATATAAAAGAGGGTGATAAGTTTGGTTATGATTACAATATCCTTGTGGATAAGGCAAAGTTGTGGGGAAATTATAATTATTCATTAGGTCCGCTCTCTGTCTTAATCGCTGGCTATGGTGAAGGAACAACGATAGAACGTGACGGAAAGATGCAGAATGGTCGTGCAAAAGAATATTCTTATGGCAAGAGCGGTGCTGCATCGTTTATGGGTGGTGGTGCGAAAGCACAGATAGCATGGCGTCCATATGCTAATCACAGAATCGCTATAGCAGCAAGTTATGATGCACAGGCTCCACTTGCAAAGAATGCGTTTGTGGCTCCACGAATACAGAATAACTTCGTAGATAATCTTCAACTTGAGAAAATCGCTTCGGCCAACGTCTCTTGGGCATTTCGTTGGGGTGACTTCTCTGGAAAGATAAGTGGTTATTATACGGACTTCCGCGATCAGGTGGAACAGACTGCTTTCTACAATGATATAGATTCTCGATTCTATTACGTCTCGATGTCAAAACTGAATAAGTGTCATTATGGAGTGGAAGGCGCAGTGAACTACAACGTGAACAGTAAGTTGTCTTTCAATGCTCTGGCATCAATAGGTGAAGCTAAGTACACAAATAACCCGTACGCACAGCTCTTCTCGGAGAATAACAGTTCAGACTATAAGCAGTGGGAAAATCCTGTTACGAAAGAAATCATACAAGACCGCATTTATGCAGATGGTATGCGCGTGAGTGGTACGCCGTTGACAGCATTATCTGTGGGTGTGAATTACAATGTGAACAGTTGGTTCTTGGAACTTAATGCTAACTATTATGACCGTTCGTATATAGGTTTCTCAACCTATCGTCGATTGGGTTATGTGTTGAGTCAGACTAATAGTTACACTGCAAATGCTGCTGGAGAATATGATATATCACAGGCACAATATGATAAATTGCAGGAAGAAGGTGGGGTGTTATATAATGCAGATGGTACGGTCGCAAAGGTCTATAGCCCATCACAAGAGAAACTACATGGAGGATTTATGTTTGATGCTTCAATAGGTAAGTTTATTCGTTTGAAGGGAGGCAAGGCCGTCTCAATCAACCTCTCTCTGCAGAATATCACTAATCGTACAAATATCAAGACTGGAGGTTATGAGCAGAATAGAAGTGACTATTACACTTCCACAGACGGAGCAGATAGAGGTAACGATAAGACATATAAGTTCTCTCGTAACTCGAAGTACTATTATGCTACCCCATTCAACGCATTCCTTAATATTAACTTTAGATTCTAAAAAAGGAGGAAATGAATATGAAAAAGATATTTTATATAAGTGCAGTCATAACATTTGTGTTGACAACCACAATTGCTTGTATGGATGAATGGGATACGCCAAATACAAACGATTACGCAAAGACACAGATAACAAGTCCTGTAGATGTGGGACCTGCAACAATGACACTTAGTGAATTTAAAGATAAATACAAGACGTCATTTCAGAGTACAAACAAATATAAGTTGATGAAGAACGATTGTGTGATTGAGGGTATTGTGTTGGCAAATGATGAAAGTGGTAACCTGTACCAAAGTGTGTATTTGGGCGAGCCAAAGGTGGTGTATAGTGATGGTGGAAGAGATTCTATCATCGTGCCAAACCCTGAGAAGGTGTTGTTGCTCGCACTGAAAAACACTTGTCTGCATCCATTCTTCCAGTTAGGACAGAAGGTGCGGGTGAATGTGAAAGACTTATATTATGGTACATATAGTTACGTGCCAAAGATTGGTCAACCTTATAAGACAAGTGCTGGCAACTGGCGTTTGGGACCAGTGCTGATGGAACTCGCAGAGACTCACGTCTATCTCGACGGAGACCCATACCTGCTGAAGGATGCAACGGGTAGGGAGGTGCGTCCGACAGTGCAGGATTATGCTATCGCTTTGGATGATGACGACCCAATATGGACAGATGCATCACAAAAAAATTATCAGAATACTCCTATGCTCGTGACTTGTGAAGGATATTTCATCCTTAACGACACAACAAAACATCTCGGAGATTATGACGAGCATGACGACGGTTATGGTGTGAACAGGTATTTCAAGGTGGGGAACTCATACATACAAGTGCGTACAAGTACACAAAATGAGGTGTCATATATTAATCTGCCAAAGAAGACGCAACGTTGTCGTTTGACAGGTATATTGACATACTACTCAGATTGGCAGTTACAACTATGTAATAAGAGTTGCTTTGAACTAATAGACGAACCAAACGAATAAGGCGATAGAGAAAACGACAGTAAGATAATAAAAGAAATCTAAATAACTCAAAATATGAAAAAAAATAGTATTTTAACAGCATTTGCCGGTATGGCATTGTGTCTGGCAATAGTATCGTGCGAGGATGTTCCAGCTCCTTATGAGATAGCACATGATCCTGTAAATGTTATTAACCCTGCAGGAGAGGGAACGGCAACAAACCCTTACAATGTGGAGGCTTTAGACAGTCTTTTTGAGAATGACTTGGTACCAAGTAGTGGGCTGGAGGTGTATGTGAAAGGTATCGTGTCAAGTATATCTGCTTTTGACACAGAGAACTATGGTACAGCAACATATTACATCTCAGACACAGGTAAAACCACAAAACAATTTTATGTTTATCGAGGAATGTATTTGAATGGTGCTAAATTCACATCTCCTGAAGACCTTTCAGTCGGCGATACGTTGTTGATTAAGGGAACGGTGCTTGATTATAATGGCACATATGAATTTAAACAGAACGATAGTCAGATTGTTATGAAGGGTGGAAACATTCCAGAGCCAACACCAGTGAAACCAGTCCCTTCTTATAAAGACTTCAGTAACGGAGGTTTTGAGGCGTGGACGACAGATAGTCTTCCTACTGATTGGGATGGTGAATTCACAAAGGTGAAGGTATCTAAATCGGTAGATTCGAAATTCGGCTCTTATGCAGCGAAAGTAGATCCACCTTCTGCAAATCAAAATCTTGCTACTTGCAACCTGTCTTTCGATGAAGGCGAATACAGAGTGACTTATTGGGCAAAGGCTGCGGGAGAAGGAGTGGCTCAGACACGTCCTTGCTACGTGAAGAAAGGTGGGTCAACGGTTACAGGCCTATTGTCGAAATTAGTTACATTGAGCACAGAATGGCAGCAAATCACATCTGATACGCTCAAAGTAGAAACAAGCGATGTTTACTCCATCACAATGCAGTTCCCAAGTAAGAATAAGGTGGCAGTGATTGTGGATGAATTCGTAATAGAAAAACTGAATTAATGAGGTTTTTTTCAAAATACTTGACGTTGTCTGTGTTGTCAGTAATAGTTTTGCTGACAACACATTCGTGTCAAGATGATGATGACGAGATAAAAATTCGAATATGGCATCCATCAACTGATTATAAACACTTGATAGAGGTGCCGGCTTTGGTGTCATCAAACATATTCATTCATCACTCTACTGTCTATGAGGGTGATTCGATGATGAATTATTGTTTGGAATATAACACCGCAGCATTCCATTCGCGTTGGGTTGCGTTCCGCTTTGATGGCGCTACTCGCAGTGTGGATTCCGAGCGAAGAAATATATGGAAAGATGACCCTAACTTAGCAAGTCAATATAGGATTGGTACTGGGTATTTCTCTGGGAAAGAAAGGGGACACCTGTGTGCATCACACGACAGACGTTATTCACAAGAAGCCAATGACCAAACGTTCTACATGACAAATATATCTCCTATGTATGGCTCGTTCAACGAGAAGTATTGGTTGGCTTATGAGGGGTTGGTGCAGACGAAAGGACGTAGTGCAAGCTTTGCAGACACCCTGTACGTAACGAAAGGTGGTACCATCACCGCAGACAAAATACTGGGTTATTGTAAGAGTGGCGCAAATAAGAATATGGTGATACCAAAGTATTATTTCATTGCATTGCTTGCTGTGAAGGGATCAACATATAAAGCAATAGGATTTTGGGTTGAGCATAAGGATTATGGTTATAATACGACACCAACAGATGCGCAGATTCGGTCGTCTGCTATGAGCATAGATGACTTGGAGACGAAGACAGGTATAGACTTCTTCCATAATCTATCCGATGATATCGAAAACGAGGTGGAGGCAAAATATAATTATAATGATTGGAAATAGAAAATAAATTTGTCAAATAAAAAATAAATTCGTATATTTGTACTCAAGAATAGAGCATAATAGATTACATTATTTATCAATCAAAAAAAAGAAAACATTATGAAAAAATTTTTACTTTCTTTAGTTGCTGTCTTTTTATCAGCAACAATGATGGCAAATGAAGTGACATTCACTTTTGAAAACCCTGCAGAGTATGGTTATGACGTTCCTGGAAAGAGTGAGTCTACTCAAGTGAACTCAGGCGAATCTCTTACGAAAGGTGATGTGTCAATAACTGCAACATTTACATCGGGAAATGGTTTGCGCTTCTTTACACATTCAACAACTGGTGTGATAACTCTACGCGCTTATGTGGGTGCAGAGATTACATTCTCTGTGGCAAATTCTCAAGTAATCAGTGAAATTGATATTGAAGGTTCAAACCTCACTACTACATATCTTACAGGTGACGGCTATGATAGCGGTACATGGATTGGTGAAGCAGAGTCTGTTACACTCAACTGTATCAAGAGTACAGCGCAATTCAGTTCAATTAAAGTGACTTACGGTGAGTCAACAGGTGTGAGCGCTCCTGAATTCAGTTTGAGAGGTGGTAGCTATTATGACGAACAGACATTAACTCTCACTGCAACAGCAGGTGATATCTATTACTCAACAGATGCTGAGAATTACACAAAATACACAGCACCAATCGCTATAACTCAAACAGTGACAATCTCTGCTTACGCAGAAGTTGATAATGTTAAGAGTGTAATTATATCAGCAACCTATACTATGGCTAAACAGTATGCAAGCCTTGATGAACTGCTTGCAGAAACTCCAACAAAAGAAGGTTGGCCTGTAGTGGTTCCTTTCGAAAACGAGGAGATTCATAGTTTCTATTTAGCAAGTGGAACATACAAAAACGGTCTGTATCTCACACGCGAGGCAAATGGAGGCCAATTTGAACTCTTTGGTGGTCAGGGCAATTCAGTGCCAGATGAATGGGAAGTAGGAAACAAACTGACAGGTGTAGCAAAGGGTATTTATCAGGTATATAACGAAACATGGGAGATCAGCCTCATCTCTGGTGGATGGGACTTCATAGAAAATACTTCTGTAGTAACCGTGACTGCACCAGTTGTCTCTTATGACGCAAACACAAGTACTATCACTATCACTTCAGACGAAGATGTATATTACACACTTGACGGAACCGATCCAACCATGGCTTCAACTCTTTATGAAGCACCAATCAAGATCACAAAGACTACAACGGTAAAAGCAATCGCAGTAGATATTGATGGTAACAAGAGTAAGATCGTAACAGAACAGTGTGTCGTTGAGGGTACATACGAATATGATAACTTCGCAGAAATGCGCGATGCTTGCACAGAGACATCTACTGCTACAAGTGTAAAGGTGGAAGGTGCCGTTGTTACAGGCGTTTATGCTGGTAATGTGTTTGTAAGGGATGCTACTGCTGCATTCTGCCTCTACAGCAAGACTAACAGCACACTCAAGCGTGGTGATGTCCTCGCTGGTGGTATTACAGGTAACTTGAAGTCTTTCTATAACCTGCCAGAGTTGTGTGATGTTGATTGGACAAAAGTAAATACATCAGGCACAACTTCAGTAGTTGCAGATGATGCATCAGCAAAAGATATTACTGCTGCTGACGCAAGTGAGTTCGTGAGGTTTGCAGGTAGCAAATTCGTCAGTGTTGATGGACAGAAGTACAACTTTACTGACGCAGAAGGTACTGCTGTACTCGTTTACGATAAGTTCAAAGTGCTGACTAATGAGACATACGTGGAGGGTGCAGAGTATGATTTGAGTGTCATCGTTATACCTTACTATACAAACATACAATACTACGTAGTAAGTAATGAAGATATCGTAGCATCTGCTACTGCTATCAATAATGTCGTAGCTGAAAAGACAACCGCTTCAGAGATTTACAATATCGCTGGTCAGAAGGTAGATGCTTCTTACAAGGGTATCGTAATCATGAACGGTAAGAAATCTATCCTTAAATAATAGTGAAAAATAGAATTATACTAATAGTAGGTGCGGCAATCTTTTCGATTGCCGCATTTGCGCAAGGTCCTAACAGCACAGGTACTTATTACCAGGGTGCTAACGGGAAAAAAGGGCAAAACTTAAAGAGTGCACTCTATGGTATTATCAAGAACCATACGACACTCAGTTATAGTAGCTTGGAAGATTATTACCCCGACACAGACATGCGTGATGATGGTAAGCTTTGGGATATGTACTCAAATATCACCAATTATAATTTCAACGGAAATACAGGTAATGCAACTGAAGGTGCAGGATGGAACAAAGAACACTCTGTGCCACAGAGTTGGTTTGGCGAATCAAGTCCGATGAAATCAGATATCGTACATGTGATTCCTACTGATGCCAAGATAAACAATATGCGCAGTAATTATCCTTTTGGTGAGGTCGGTACAATAAAAAATCAATCTGCCAACGGATGGTCAAAAATCGGTACATGCAAGACATCGGGCTATTCGGGTACGGTGTTTGAACCAAATGATGAATATAAGGGTGACTTCGCACGTATTTATTTTTATATGGCAACATGTTATGAGGATAAGAAGTTAAATCAATCTGCAGGCAGTAATGTCTTTGATGGTAGCACGTATCCATATATTAAAACGTGGGCACTTGATATGTTCTTGCGCTGGGCAGAGGAAGACCCCGTCTCGCAAAAAGAGATTGACCGTAATGCCGGAGTGTATAAGAATCAAAAGAATCGTAATCCGTTCGTAGATTATCCGGGGCTGGAACAATATATCTGGGGTGATTGGCAAGATGTTGTTTTCTCTTACGACAACTATGTTCAGCCCGGAGATACTCCTGTGCCAGGTGTTCCTTTCTATGTCAGTCCGACTACAATTGATATGGGACTGGTAGCCATTAACACAGAAGATACTTGCACTTTCACCGTTACACCGAACGAGATGGATGGCGACATAACTATCTCAGCCAGTGCAGGGGAAGTAGATGTGACACGCATCAGTTCAGATGAGACACAAGCAGTAACAGTAACGTATAGTTACACTCCTCGCACACTGGGTAAGCAAACGAATATAATTACAGTAAGTAATGGAACGAAATCCGTGGCTGTGACAATCAGTCTGCGTGCCTACAGTGATGAACCAATAGATTATGATTTTGCAAAAGTCACAGAGGATTTAGAGGATTGGACTGGTGTGTATTTGATAGTCTATGAAAATGAAGATAATGATATCGTACTTGATGCGTCGTTGGAGAATCTGGACAAAGCAAACAACTATAAATCTGTGGTCATAAGTGATAACACTATAAGTTGCGATGATGTTGACTACACACAATATGCGGTGACAGTAACGAAAAGTGGAAGTCGATATTTAATGCAGGGTACCTCTAATCTTTATATAGGTCGTGAATCTACTTCAAATGGTCTTGACGTGAGCAATTCTCCAAATCTAACTAACACGTTCTCTATGAATGGCGAAAATGTTAAAATATGTGGAGATGGAGGAACGTATCTGAAGTATAATACAGGTGCTAGTCGATTCCGTTATTATAAATCGGGACAAGCCGATATCCAGATCTATCGTCAAGCATTTACACCGACCCCAACCGGCATAAATAATCTTCTTTCAAGTGAGAAGAGACCGTCGGCATATAATTTGTCGGGACAGAAGATTGGTGCTGACTACAAGGGTATTGTGATAATTGATGGGAAAAAGATATTTATTAAGTAAGCAATATTGTTAAGAATAGAAAAAAGGATTAGTTTGAAAAAACTAATCCTTTTTCGTTGCAATCTATTTTGATAGACTGTTGCTTATCTATTTCTCCTGCTAAGATCTGTTTACTTAAATCGTTAAGTAAGTATTTCTGCAGGGCGCGTTTCACTGGTCGTGCACCAAATTCTGGATTGAAGCCTTCTTGAGCAATGAAGTCAACTGCCTTATCTGTGAGTGAAAGGTGAATGTTTTCATTGTCGAGCATTTTTTCTATACCATGTAATTGCATCAAGACGATCTCGCGAATTTGCGTCTCGTTGAGAGAGCGGAAGTTTATTATCTCATCAATACGATTGAGAAATTCTGGACGCATCAGTTGATGCAGTTGCTCCTCACTAAGATTACTGGTCATGATGATGATGGTGTTCTTGAAATTTACCGTACGACCTTTATTGTCTGTGAGTCTGCCATCATCAAGCACTTGAAGTAATGTGTTGAAAACATCTGGATGAGCTTTTTCTATCTCGTCAAATAGAACTACACTATATGGTTTTCTTCGTACAGCCTCAGTGAGTTGTCCGCCTTCATCATATCCCACATATCCTGGAGGTGCACCTATCAATCGGCTCACACTATATTTTTCCTGATATTCACTCATATCTATGCGAGTCATCAGACTCTCATCGTTGAAGAGATAATCGGCAAGCGCTTTTGCTAATTCAGTTTTTCCAACTCCTGTCGGTCCAAGGAAAATGAAACTGCCAATAGGACGTTTAGGATCTTGCAGTCCAGCACGACTCCTTCTCACGGCATCACTCACTGCTTGTATGGCTTCATCTTGTCCAACGACGCGTTTGTGCAATTCAGTCTCCAGATTTAAGAGCTTATCTTTTTCGCTTTGTAACATTTTGCTGACGGGGATTCCTGTCCAACGGCTCACTATGTCTGCAATATCATCGCCAGTCACTTCTTCACGTATCATTGCGTTTGCACCTTGTATTTCTATCAACTCAGCCTTTATCTTTTCAATCTCGTCTTGTAAGTCTTTTAGTTTCCCATAACGTATTTCTGCCACGCGGCCATAATCACCTTCGCGTTCAGCCTTATCGGCTTGAAACTTTAAATGCTCAATCAAGACCTTGTTCTGCTGGATGTTATTTACCAATTCTCTTTCTCGTGTCCATTTCTCCTTTTGCTTGTCACATTCGGTCTTAAGCGTATCTATCTCTTTATTTAATTCAGCGAGTTTTGTTTTGTCTTTCTCACGTTTGATAGCTTCACGTTCTATTTCTAATTGTTTTAGTTTCCTAGTCAATTCATCTAATTGTTCAGGTAAACTATCGCGCTCCATTCTCAGTTTAGCAGCTGCTTCATCCATTAAGTCAATGGCTTTATCGGGCAAGAAACGTTCCGTAATATAACGATTAGAGAGTTCTACGGCAGCTATGATAGCATCGTCTTTAATACGTACCTTATGATGATTTTCATAACGCTCCTTCAATCCACGGAGTATTGAAATACTACTCAATACGTCTGGCTCATCAACCATCACTGTTTGGAAACGGCGCTCCAACGCTTTGTCTTTCTCAAAGTATTTTTGGTATTCATCAAGGGTGGTAGCACCAATGCTACGTAATTCACCACGCGCCAGGGCTGGCTTGAGTATGTTGGCAGCATCCATCGCACCTTGACTCTGTCCTGCACCCACAAGGGTGTGTATCTCATCAATAAAGAGAATAATACGTCCCTCTTGTTTTATGACTTCGTTGATGACACCTTTTAGGCGTTCTTCAAATTCACCTTGATATTTGGCACCTGCAATCAGTGCTCCCATATCGAGACTGTATAATTCTTTGTCGCGCAGGTTGTCTGGTACGTCACCACGAAGAATACGATGTGCCAACCCTTCTACGATGGCTGTCTTACCAGTACCAGGTTCACCAATGAGAATGGGGTTGTTCTTCGTGCGTCGTGAGAGAATCTGCAATACTCGCCTGATTTCTTCGTCACGACCGATGACAGGATCTAATTTCCCGTTCTTTGCTTGTTCAATAAGATTGATTGCAAATCTAGATAGGAAATTTTGATCATCATTTCTAACTTGTTGTCCGTTAATGTTGTTCATGTTGTGTTCTCCTTTCTATTTTTTTTGTCACAATACAAAAAATGTGCCAAACAGTGGAGAATCAATCAAAGAGCTCTTTCAGAACGCTTACAGAATTAAGTTCTCGAAATGATGGTATATGTATTTGGTAATATGTTGTTATCACTTCAAGACAGCGTCGGCGTTGGCGTCGCGAAAGATGGTATAAGTGCATGTTTTCATAGTTCATGTGAAGAAGGTAGGGGAGGGTGCGTGATTCTTCGGAAGATAATGTGATATCTTTTTTTGTGGGTGTGGATTGGCTGTAACAACCGTTTTGTAGATCAAAATATTTGTGTGGAGAGTAGTCATCTGTGTTAGGTTCTATACCTAAGAATCGGGTGATGTGTATTAACAATACTATGTGAAAGTTGGCGTAACTGTCTTCAGCTTTGTCTAGCCAACATAGAGAATATTCTATATATTTAAAGAGATTTGCATTTTCAGACTCTTCACGTAGTGCATTAGAGAGAAATTCTGAGAGAAACATAACTAAGACTGTTTTTATGGTGTCGAAGCGTAGAGATATGAGGGGATATGATTTCTCAATATTATGCATAAGTGGTAACGTCGTTTTAGGACGTGAGTCTATATCGAACTTAATGATGTCTAGATGTGAGAGAAATGAAGATTTGTTTTTTTGTATTTTCTGCACCAGACTCATGCGACCTTTTTCTAATGTGAAAAGATCTATTATCTGTCGTGTGTCACTGTATTTGATTTGACGTAGAACTATGCCATGAATTCGTTCCATAGTTCTTTGTATATGCGTTGTACAGGTAACCCCATAACATTGAAATAACTACCTCGCAAATCACTTACGCCCACAAAACCTATCCATTCTTGAATGCCGTAAGCACCTGCTTTATCAAAAGGTCTGTAGTGATTTATGTAGTAGTCAATCTGTTGGTCGGATAGAGTGTCAAAAGTCACTTGTGTCGTCACACTAAATGCGCGTTTCTTATCTTGTGTCGTAAGACAAACACCAGTTATGACATCGTGAGTCTGTCCACTTAACATTAGTAGCATATCACGTGCTTCTTCAGCATTATGTGGTTTCCCAAGTACATGGTTGTTACAAACAACGATGGTATCAGCCGTAATAACTAATTCGTCTTCGATGATATCTGCTCGGTAGGCATCCGCCTTCTTCTCGGCAATGAATTGTGCGATATCTGTCGTGGGTATGCTCTTTGGATAGGACTCATCTATGTCGGGCAACACACGTACGGTGAAGTCAATATCAAGACCAGCCAGCAATTCACGCCTACGTGGTGAGTTGCTGGCAAGTATAATTTTATATTGTTTTTTACTCATTTTTGTTCAACCTCTGCATAACATTCTCTGCAGAGTGGTTCGTATTCATTTACTTCTCCCAATAATACACGTTTGTCGTTATCAACCAATCGGTGTGATACATATGCTTGCGCACCACAACGTACACAGATGGCGTGGACCTTTGTCACTTCATCTGCTATCGCCATAAGGGCGGGCATCGGACCGAAAGGCACACCTTTAAAGTCCATATCCAATCCTGCGGCGATGACTCTCACACCCTTAGATGCTAATTCATTACACACGTTTGCAAGATTATCATCAAAGAATTGAGCTTCATCTATGCCTACAACATCACAATCTGCACCCAATAATAAAATGCTGGCTGAATTTTCTACAGGCGTGGAGTTAATGGCTTGTCCTTCATGAGTCACTACGTCCTCTTCGGAGTAGCGTACGTCAATGGCTGGCTTAAAAATCTCTACTTTCTGATGAGCGAACTTTGCGCGTTTCATTCTGCGAATCAATTCTTCGGTCTTACCTGAAAACATAGAACCACAGACTACTTCTACGCGCCCACGGCTTATCTTTTCACCACTGACATAATTATAAACAGGCATACTCTTTTCTTTTTGGTTGTGATTTGTGCAACAAAATTAAAAAAAATAATTGATAAATAAAAATTTATTGTCATAAATTGTAACTGGAATGTGAACGATAAGTTAAAAAAATAAAAAAAATAAAAAATAAAGGAGTAATAAGTTTTTTTTTTTGTATCTTTGTGGACATATTGCATGGTGTGGTATTTTAAAACTTTAAATATTAAATTTAATTATGAGAAAAATTTTACTTTTAATTAGTGTCGTTTTATCTGCGTTCTCAGCTAATATGGTGGCACAAAGTGGTGTTGTATTTTGTGATGAGAACGGACAGGTGATAACTGGCTCGGAGATAACATCTAATGTTGCTGAATACGATGCATTTGACTGTGTGATGATTCAGTCGGGAGTGTACGTGAAGAACCAAGCAACGTCAGCTTGTAACATAAAGGCATCATTGAATATAGAATCATTGAGTGGCGGATGTTTACAATGTTGTTTCCCAAACGAATGCCGTATGTTAACACAAGTAGGTACAACAGAACTAGGTACATGTGAGATTGGTGCTTCAGTTCAGAGATCATTGTTGACGGAATTAATGGTAGATGATGAAACACAACCAGCAGAGTGTGTGGCTACAATTACTATTACTGATAATGCTGGGAATAACGGGAAAAGTTTGAAAATAAACTTTGTCTTTGATCCACAGACTCTATCTATCAATCAAACCACAAATGCGTCTGTTCTCTCATCTCTCTCTCCTCAATATAACATTGCAGGACAGAAGGTTGGTAAAGAGTATAAAGGTATTGTAATAAGAAATGGAAGAAAATATCTAAATAAGTAAACTTATGAAAAAAATCGTTTTATCATTCGTGTTATTGCTTGTTGCACTAGTTGCAAAGGCAGACGTGAAGGATCAGTTGCGATGTCCAGAAAACTCTGTTTTTGGGTTTACCTACACACCTGGATATACTGGTCCAAATAGTGCCGACCTCGGTCGTGATGATGGTTATAGTACTCGTACGTATTGTTCGTTTGTAGGTAACTGTTATCGTGTTGGTGGAGTACGTTTTTATGGCTATTTCCTTAACTTCTCAGATTGGACTTCTGATAACTCACGTTTAGCACTCGATGCTAATGGTGAACCTACACAGTTCATCGAATTTGAGGTGAAACTTTATGAGATGAGTCCAGATGGTGCTCCTGGAACAGAAGTGAGATCAATTACCCGTAGAATCTTAGGTAAGAAGACTGGTTATGATTCCGCTTATGGTATGGTATTTACGTTTGACGTTGATTTGGCTACGACCGACTCAATAGACTTGGAGGATGGATGGATTAGCGTAGCTGCCGTGGCTGATGGTATGCATCATGATGCGACATTCGCAATGATGGGACATGCGGGCGTAGTTAATTCTCAGTGCGCAATTTTAATCAATGGAAACCAATGGATGCAGTCAAGCTCTCCTGCAGCATTCTGTCTCTTAGGTAATGGTACACTCATCCCAGGATGTGACCCACCAGATCCAGACCCAGAGGATGACCCAGATGATCCTGATGGACTTCCAATTCCTCAACCACTAGAACCTACCAATATCACAGAAGATGGTTTTACTGCAAATTGGAAAAAACCTACACGCTATATGGAGTGTAACGGATATGAGTTGTGGACTTATGCTACACGCCCTGATGCAGAAGAAGGTGATGAGTTCCACTTCGCAAATGCTAACTTCGTAGATGAAGTACATGGTGGTACGTTGGATGATCCTACGTTGGGTGATGATGTGATGACGAACGTATCTTATTTCCACCGCCCAAATTGGACAGCCGTGCAAGTGGTGTTGGCAGAGGGCGCATTCGGAGTAAGTAATGCGTTGTATGGAACGATGAACGGTTCTATCATGTCACCAATATATGATTTGAGTAATGCTGATGGAAAGGTGAAAGTAGGAATGACAGTATGTGGAAGAAATGTGACGAAGGTAAATGTGATTATGTTCCATACAGGAAGCATGCAGGAAATATCTTCAAAATCAATTACTGTGACCAACGATTGGCAATATCAAGAAGTGGAATTGACTGGCGGAGATGAATCAAGTTATATACTTATTGAAGTAGATCAGAATAGCCCTGGTTTGTTCTACCTCCAAGATTTAGATGTGTATCAAGAGCTACACGAAGGTCAGCAACCATTTGTGCTTTACAACTATGCTTACACTCTTGATAGATCACAAACAAGTATGTATGTAGAGACGGCATCACCATTAAGTAAGGGTGAGTTGTTGTGCTACATGATGACATCATTCAAAGATGAAGACCGTTCAAAGTACTCAGACTATGTTTATGTGGTAGAACCAGAACCAGAACCAGTTGAACCAGCAGAACCAGATGTTCCTGCAAATCCAGAGGATGGACGATGGACCGACCTTGGTGACCCTGCTAACTGCTACATAGTTACTAAACAAGGTTATTATGAATTCACTCCAGATCATGTTGATGGTACTTCTGTTGAGGGGTTGAAAACTGTGAATTGGTTATGGGCAGAGAAACAGTCAAATAGTGATGATGCACAGAAGAGCATTGCTCAAGTGCGTTATGATGAAAACGCAGGTAAGGTACGCTTCTATGCTGCAGGCAATACTGGTAATGCTGTATTGGCAGGATTTGATGCACAAGGTAATATCATCTGGACGTGGCATATCTGGATGCCAAAGAATGAACCTCGTGCTATGAAGTATGATAGTGCAAATAAAATTTACTTTATGGATAGATTCCTCGGTGCTTTGAGTGGTGACTCAATTGATGGGGATCAGACATATGGTTTGATGTATCAGTGGGGACGTCCTGCTCCTTTCTTTGGTGCCAAAGGACAATATAATGAGGCTTATGCTTACGCTTTAGCTTATGAATGGACTGCAGTGAACCCTGTGCTTGTAAATGTGATTGCAGGTGGCGAGGTGCCTAATTGGAAGTTCCAAAGTGGTCTGCTGGTAGATAATCTTAATGAAGCAATCGGCATGCCGATGACTCATATCTCGGGAACAAAAACAGAGACTGATGATTATACAGGTTATTGGTGGAAAGGTGACCTGGGAACAGGCGTAGCTTTGTGGGATACAAGTGCGAAAACAAATTATGACCCAAGTCCTGCCGGTTGGCGTTTGCCAAAGAGAGAAGAATACCCTACATATTTCACGGTAAACGCTCATAATACTGTGACATCAGAAGGATTCTCTTATTTGACAGAAGACGGACAGAAGGACTGGTACCCAGCATGTGGTTCAAGAAGTTATGACGATGCTCGTTTGGCAGGTGTTAAGACACATGTATTCTTCTGGGAAGGTAACTTCATAGATTTTAGTGGAATTATGTATCCTTATCGCTATACTTATACTATTGCCAGCAAGATGGGTGGACACGGAGCTGGTCACCGTGCATTTGCTCAGTGTGTACGTCTAATTCTTAATGAGGAGCGTGCAGCTGCTATCAATGTAGTTGAAATGAAAAGCGACAAACAAGGAACTGGCGAATATAATCTTGCTGGACAAAAGGTAGGTGATGACTATAAGGGAATAGTTATAATGAACGGTAAGAAATATCTTAAGAAATGAAACAATTATCAATAATTTTAGCACTTTTGAGCCTTCCTCTCGTAGGGAGGCTCGTAAGTACTTACACGTATGCTGGAGAACCAGTAGAGTGGGGGTATTATAATGGAGATCGTACTAACTTGTATGTGACAGGTGTGCAAAATCAAACTAAATATAATGTAGCAATCAAAATTCCGGGAGATGGAGCTTTAGAAGGTGCTAAGATAACAGGACTGCGTATTCCAATCTACCAAAAATCAAGCATCACAAAAATCAATGGTTGGATAGCAACAAAGTTGGCTGTAACAATGAAATATGTTGTTCAGCAGAGCATCACGTGGAAAGATCTTCCTGATGGTTATCAGAAGAGTCCTGATAAACTCTATTATGATTTGACATTTGAAGAACCTTACGAAATACCATCTACAGGATGTTATGTGGGATATCAATTTGAGGTGAATAGTTCTTCATGCACACCATTGATATTGGATTATCAAAATTACAATGCAGATGGTGCTTTCGTGACTCAGCAGGGATACTGGGATACTACGGTAGGTAAGACTTTAGGCGTGTCTGTGATGAAGGCTATGGTAGAGGTGAAGAATATGTCAAACGTGGCAGCATCATTTGAAAAATTAAATAATATAGTGACGGTTGCAGACCGTGAATACAACTTTGATTATACTGTAATTTCCAATGGTGATGAGGCAGTGACGAATATAGAGTACACTGTTGATGTGAACGGACAGAAAGATACTCGTACGGCTAACGTTAGCATAAATGCAGGATTACAACAGACAGGTATCGTGAACGTCAATATAAAAGCTCCTAAAGAGGCTAAGTATTATGATGTGAAGATGAATATCACTAAGGTAAATGGGAAAGATAACTCAGAAATAGAAACTGTCACCGTTTCAGAATATAAAAACCTCGGTAGAGAAGTGGAACGGAATACACTCGTTGAAGAATTTACTGGTACATCTTGCCCGAATTGTCCACGTGGTATCACAGGTATGGAACAACTGAAAGAAACGTATGGTGATCGTTTTGTTGGTGTAGCTATTCATCAGTATTCTAATAAAGATGTGATGTATCTGCAGAATTATCGCGTGCATAATATGACCGCAGCACCAAAAGCTCTGATTGATGGTAAGGTACAACTTGATCCATATTATGGCTCATCAGGTGCAGTACGTGGCATATTGAATGATTTTAAGACGTATATGAACATAGATGCTCATGCTGAAGTGGCTTTACAAGCTTATTGGACGTCTAGCAAGAAAGACTCTGTCAAAGTGATTGCAAAAGTTGAAGGGATGACGGATGGGTACTATAGTATAGCTTATGCGTTGACGGTTGATGGATTACATGGTACTACAACTGAATGGGCACAGCAGAATAATTTCTATAATATCTCCCCATTGGATTCATATTTAGCTGTATGGTGTAGTGGTGGTAAATATGCTCAGGCTTTATGTTATCCTGAATTTAATGATGTGCTTATTGCTAGCTCGTATAATATATACAACCAAAATACTGCTTCTGAATTAGGCAACCTAACGTATGGAGTGGCAAAAAGTAATGAGTACACAATGCCGTTACCTTCTGCTACTGATCGTGCTTCTCTACGTTCTCAAGTGGATGCAAATAATGATAAGATATATGCAGTGGCCATTGTATTTGATCGTGACGGAAAGATTGCTCAAGCTAAAAAGGTTAATGTGCAGGATGTGATTCCTGTTTCTATTGAGTCTTTAGATACAAGGAACATGATTACTCCTGGTGTGATTTATAATTTGGCTGGGCAGATTGTTGATGAGAGCTATAAAGGTATTGTTATAGTGAATGGAAAGAAGATGATACGTAAATAATATATCAGAAGCATATAAAAAAAAAGAGGCTCTTAGATGAGCCTCTTTTTTTTGTGTATGTAGGTTAAACTTATCCAAAGTTGTCAAAGCGAATCATGTCATCTTCTACTCCAAGAGAGTGGAGAAGATCCAACACTGTCTTAGCCATCATTGGAGGGCCACAGAGATAATACTCAATATCTTCTGGTGCTTCGTGTTGCTTGAGATAAGTATCACCAAGTACATTTGCTATGAATCCAGCACTGTATTTTACTCCTTGTGCATCTGCTTTTGGATCAGGACGGTCCAAACCAAGATGGAAGTGGAAGTTAGGATATTCTTTTTCCAGTTCAAGGAAATCTTCCAAGAAGAATACTTCATCAATACCACGAGCTCCATAGAAGTAATGCATCTCACGGTCACGTGTGTGAAGCGTCTTGAGCATGTGCATGATTTGCGCACGCAGTGGAGCCATACCGGCACCTCCACCAATCCAAATCATCTCACGCTTTGAGTCAAATACAGGGTGGAAGTCTCCATAAGGACCACTCATGATACATTTATCTCCAGGCTTCAGCGAGAAGATATAAGTGGAAGCGATACCACAAGGTACATCTTGGAATCCAGGTCCTTGTTCTTTTGGTTTGAACGGAGGAGTGGCAATACGTACTGTGAGTGTTATGATATCACCTTCGTCAGGATAGTTGGCCATAGAGTAAGCTCTAATGGTTGGTGTATCATTCTTCTGCTTGAGAGAGAAGATACCAAACTTCTCCCATGTAGGTACATAGAGGTCACCAATAAGTCCTTTATCCATATCACGATCGTAATCGATGTCGTATTTAGGAATTTGAATCTGTGCATAACTACCTGGTACGAAGTCCATGTGCTCGCCTGGAGGCAGAGCCACCTTGAACTCTTTGATGAAGCTAGCAACGTTCTTATTGCTAATAACGGTGCATTCCCATTCTTTAACACCGAGTACAGACTCTGGTACTTTAATGCTGAGATCACCTTTAACCTTTGCTTGACATCCTAAACGATAGTTCTCTTTAATTTGCTTACGAGTGAAATGTGGCTTTTCAGAATCAAGTATCTCGCCACCACCTTCGGTGATTTGACATTTGCACTGCCCACAGCTACCTTTACCACCACAAGCACTGGATAGATACACTCCGTTGGCAGAGAGGGTAGATAGCACACTACTGCCTTGCTCCACTTCAAGAGTCTTATCACCATTGATTGTGAGCTTGACTAATCCTGAAGGAGATAGATATTTTTTTGCAATGAGAAGCAAAATGACAAGAATCAAAATGATTCCAAGAAAAACAGCAATACTTGCTAAAATAAATTTCATATCCATTGTTCGTCCCTCCTTATAGTTTTAATCCACTGAAACACATAAATGCCATAGCCATAAGACCTACAGTGATAAATGTGATACCAAGTCCACGTAAAGGTTTTGGTACGTCGCTGTATGCCATCTTCTCACGAATGGCAGCCAAACCTACGATGGCGAGTGTCCAACCAAGACCACTGCCAAGAGCATAAGCTACACAATCACCAACTCCACCAATATATTGTGCATTATCTGGATTCATCTGAATGCGTTGTTGCATAAACAAACTTGCACCCATGATGGCACAGTTCACTGCAATGAGTGGAAGGAATATACCTAGTGCACTGTAAAGAGATGGAGAAAAACGTTCTACGAACATCTCAACGAGTTGCACTATGGCTGCGATGACTGCTATAAATAATATAAAACTGAGGAAGGTAAGGTCAATACCTATAAATCCATCAGCCGCGAGCACTTTTGTCTGAAGCAAATAGTCAACGGGTACTGTGATGAGTAACACGAATGTGACTGCAAGCCCAAGACCTATACTAGTCTTCACTGTCTTGGATACTGCAAGGTAAGAGCACATACCCAGGAAGAATGCAAATATCATATTGTCCACAAAGATGGACCTAACAAATAAACTAATAAAATGTTCCATAATGTATCCTCCTAATCAATATCCTTATTATATGCTCTATGAGCCCAAATAACACATGCTACGATGATGAGAGCCATAGCAGGCATCGTCATCATACCATTATGTAGGTAAAGACCACCATTGTCCAGTAACCAACTATCTGGAATGAGTTTCACTCCAAAGAGAGCACCACTACCAAGCAGTTCGCGAACGAAACCTACAATGATAAGAATAATGGCATATCCCAAACCATTAGCTATTCCATCAAGGAACGAAGGCCAAGGTTTTGCTTGCATAGCAAATGCTTCAAGACGTCCCATGAGAATACAGTTCGTGATGATCAATCCTACATACACAGATAGTTGTACACTTACGTCATATACGTATGCTTTTAAGATATTACTAACGATAGTGACGAGTGCTGCTACAACTACAAGTTGTACGATGATACGTATGCGATTTGGGATAGTATTACGGATCAATGAGATAATCACATTAGAGAAAGCCGTGATGATGGTCACAGATAATCCCATTACGATAGCTGGTTTTAGCTGACTTGTTACTGCAAGAGCAGAACAAATACCCAATACCTGGACAGCTATCGGATTGTTTTTATTTAGAGGCTCTGTAAAAACAGAACCATTTTTACCAGAAAACAAACCCATTACTTTATTTCCTCCTTTCCGTTATTTGTTGATTCTTTATGAAGTGTAAGAGACTTAGCGCCTACGCTTTCTACAAAATCCCTCATGCTCTGCTTGAGCATGTCGTTGACACCATTACTAGTAAGTGTTGCGCCAGTGACTCCATCTACATAGTTCTCAGGAGCGATGTCACCTTGCTTACCTTTCTTCACTACAGTGAGAAGAATATTGCAGTTGTCATCAAACACTTTTTTACCAATGAATGATTCCTGGAATGGTTGCTCTGCTATGAGTGCTCCCAATCCAGCTGTTTCACTCTCATGTTGGAAGTCAGTTCCATATATGGTGTTGTAGTCATCATTGAGTGCTACATATCCCCATATACCTCCCCATAGTCCACGTCCCTTGACAGGAACAAGGATTTTACGCTGACCATCTACTTCAAAGAATTCAACGCTATCTTCGCCTATTAAAATAGTCTCTTTGCTGTAATGTTTTAATTCAGCATATTTTGCTTCTACATCAGACTTCTCCAGTCCGCGTATATTGAGCGCATTTAACTTATGCTGCATAGTGTCTATCTTCACGTTTGCATCTTGTTGTGGCTTCAAAGCAGAAGCGACAAAGGCAAGAAGAAAAGCTACAACCACCACCAGCACGATAGAATAAACGATGATATAGGTGTTGCTGTTTGTATCAAGACCTTTCTTTTTCGTTTTTACCTCTTCTATTTCGCTTGCAGGAGCACCACAAATTGGACATTTATCTGGTTTTGAGTCTGCTTCAAATGTCTGTCCACAGGCTTTACATAAATATTTTGCCATATATTATCCTCCTTATGCTTTAATGCGCTTAGCGCGACGGTTTATATTAGTTTGAACAACACAATAATCAATCAGTGGAGCGAATACATTCATAAGCAAAATTGCAAGCATCATGCCTTCTGGATAACCAGGATTGAGTACTCTTACCAATACAGCAATCACACCGATGAAGAAACCATAGAACCATTTACCACAATCTGTACGTGTGCTGGTTACAGGGTCGGTAGCCATAAATACGGCACCAAAGGCAAAACCACCATAGATATAGTGATGCCACCACTGGAATCCTTCTGGCATCTTATCTTGGAAGATGAGGCCCATGACGCCACCACCGATAAATATGCTTAGGATTGTTTTCCAACTAGCAACTCCTGTCCACAGAAGCAATAAAGCACCAAGAGCAATGGCAATGATACTTGTCTCTCCAATACTACCAGGTATGAGACCAATAATGCTGTCGCAAACACTATATGTAGGAAGGGCGCCGGTAGCAATCTCACCGAGTGGCGTGGCTTTAGTTACTGCATCTACAGCAGTACCACTTACACCATTTATACAATCCAGGTAACTGCTGTTGACCCATACTTTGTCTCCACTCATCATTGATGGATAAGAGAAGAATAAAAAGGCACGAGTTACGAGTGCTACATTGAAAATATTCATACCTGTTCCGCCGAACACTTCTTTTGCGAAGATAACAGCAAAAGCAACGGCAATGGCAAGAATCCAAAGAGGACAATTGACAGGAACAATGAGTGGGATGATAAATCCTGTTACGAAAAATCCCTCATGCACTTCCTCTTTTTTCCATTGTGCTACAGCGATTTCAATACCGAGTCCGACAAGATAACTGACTACGAGTTTTGGAAGTACGCATCCTAATCCGTAGAGTAAGCTCCACCAGAAATCAGGTGTCTGTCCTAATTCGTTATAATGCCAATAACCTACGTTGTATGAACCAAAGAGGAAACAAGGTATAAGCGCAATGACGACCATGAACATTCCTCGTTTGGAATCGTTAGAGTCGTGTATGTGGGCACAATGTCCTGCCTTGGCTGTCTCGTTTGGTGCAAAGAAGAATGTCTCCATCGCATCAAAGAGAGAATGAAAAGCACCTAGTTTACCACCTTCAGAGAAAGTCGGTGCACACTTGTCAAGTAAATTCTTTAATGCATTCATATTAACTATTCTCCTTTCTTAACATATCAAGTCCTTCACGAACGATGCGTTGTAACTCTAATTTGGATGAATCAACAAACTCACACAAAGCAAAGTCTTCCGGAGCAACTTCGTAAATACCAAGTGCTTCCATCTTATCTATATCGCCTGCTATGATGGCTTTGATCAATTGTTCTGGATAGATATCCATTGGAAATACCTTCTCATATTCTCCGGAGAAAATCATGTGACGATGACCGCCCTTTATGCGATTATCAAGACTATATGATTTTTTATTACATAGCCAACTGAAGTATGTGCGGCTAACAGAGAATTGTTTGAATCGTGGCATAATCCAACCAAAAAGTTCATTAGCGTTGCTTCCATCAATGATGGCAGTGACTTCGGTTGAATGTGCACTCAGGAAACTATTTTGAGTTGTCTCGGCTCCTGTTAATGGATTACCATCTATGAGTACTGTGTTGGACTTAGCTTTAGCATTGACAATTATATCATTAATCTGTGCTCCCACCTTAGCTTTCACATAGCAAGGGTTTTCTACCTCACCTGCTACTGCAAGTGTACGTGTGAGATCGAGATGCCCTGTATTGAATAGGCGGCCAATAAATAGCACTTCTTCAGCACCCAGTGTCCAAACGAGCTCTCCCTTGTTGACAGGAGATATGTGATTGATTTGTACGCCAACATTTCCTGCAGGGCACTTTCCAACAAACGTAGTGATTTCACAATTTTTTAACTGAGAACACTGCTTCGCCATTTGTCTATTTGTACCGACATAGACCTTTGCAATTTTGTTGAGGACATCAATACCAGTCTGTAGGTTTTGTTCTTCACCTTTCAGTACGATACTGAAGTCTTGTGCCAAAGGCATGTCATTGAATAATGATACGTAGATCCCTTTTGGACAGTCATCAGGAGAGCATGTGACAGCATAAGGACGTTGTAGCATATAGCCAAAAAGACCAGACTTTAATAGAATCTGCAAAGCAGCGTCTTTTGAGTCTGGTACTTCCTTTGAAAAGTCAACATACTGTTGCTCTTCATCAGCCTCCACTTGAATGCTCAATACTTTTCGGCGGTCCCCCCTTTCTACCTGTACAACTTTACCGCTGACAGGAGATGTAAAACACACCTCGGGATGCAACTTGTCTGTAAACAAGGCATCACCAGCTTTTACAATATCCCCTTCACGAACTACCACCTTTGGTTTGACGCCTACGAAAGAGTCTGGTACAAGACCATAAACTCTTGATTGCGCAGCTGTCTTTACCTCAGGCAAAGCTTTTCCGTTAAGGTTTATGTTCAAGCCTTTCCGTAATTTAATTACATTCGCCATGTAGTAAAAATTTTTTATTATTGTTAATATGTTTAGATAATTCTAAATATCTTTGCAAAGATAATAAAAAAATATACAATTACAAAAAATATAATAAATAAATTTATTATCTTTCATTTTTCTTGGATATATACTGATTTATTGCTAAATTTGCAAGAAATACAATAATGCTAAATGAAACTTTTATGACGATATATCCCAATCTCATTCGTGATGCATTAAGAACTGTCCGTTATCCTGGAAATGGAAAAAACTTGATAGAAAACGATATGCTGTATGATGATATGCGTATTGATGGAATGAACGTAAGCTTTTCTCTCATTTTCCCGAAAAATCCAGATCCATTCAGTAAATCGGCGTGTAAGGCTGCAGAAGCAGCTATTCACAGAGAAGTGTCTCCATTAGTCAATGTTACCATAAGTATAAAAACAAGAACACTAAAGGACGATAATACTGAGTCTTCCACAAACAAACTACCATACTTAAAGGCAACTCATATCATCGCAGTCTCAAGTGGAAAAGGTGGAGTGGGGAAGAGTACAATCGCAGTGAATATAGCCGTAGGACTCGCAAAGATGGGACTTCGTGTTGGCTTGTTGGATACTGATATATTTGGCCCTTCTGTACCAAAGATGATGCAGGTTGAAGATGAGCGCCCGGTAGCAACAGAAATAGAGGGGAAAACGCTTATCGAACCGATTGTGAAGTATGGCGTTAAGATGCTTTCAATAGGATTTTTTATCGATAGAGATCAACCAACCCTTTGGCGTGGAGCTATGGCAACAAATGCATTAAAGCAATTGTTAAGTGAGGCTAACTGGGGTGACTTGGATTATTTCATTTTAGATACACCACCAGGAACAAGTGACATACACCTAACTCTTATCAATGAACTGAAAATTGATGGGGCCATCATCGTGACTACTCCTCAGCAAGTGGCATTAGCCGACGCCAAAAAAGGTATAAATATGTATCTTAATAAAAAAGTGAATATACCTATTGTAGGTTTAGTTGAGAATATGGCTTGGTTTACGCCTGCAGAACTTCCAGAAAATAAGTATTATATCTTTGGCCGTGATGGTGGCAAACAATTGGCAGAGATATTGGGTGTACCTCTCTTAGCACAAATACCTCTTGTTCAAGGCATTCAGGAA
>R20__coassemble_516_pt1 | contig 27840 bp, 27 predicted proteins | sample R20__metabat2_high_PE_015 | metagenome-assembled genome bin R20 | reverse complement strand
AAACTTTAACAAAATATAGCCATATCAGACACACGGTTTTACTGGTGACCCAAAATTTTTTCCTTTTTTTTATTTTGTATTTTGCTCGCTTATTCGTAACTTTGTAAAGAAATGTATAATGAAAAAAGATATATTTATGAGAAACCTAATGAAAAGTATGACAGCAGTGACTAAAATTGTTAGTTGTGCATTATTGTGTGGAGGTATTGGTGTATCATCACTCCAAGCTCAAACAGGCAAGGAATGGGAAAGTCCCGAGTTGTTAGGACTGAATCGTGAGGCTCCACGTGCTTATCTGTTTCATTTTGACACAAATGAAACCGCAGTAAAAGTACAACCAGAAGCAAGTAAATACTACAAGTCGTTGGACGGAGTATGGAAGTTCAGTTGGGTGGCAAGTCCTGAGGAGAGAGCAAAAGACTTCTATAAGACAGACTACGACGTGACTAGTTGGGACGACATACAAGTACCAGGTTGTTGGAACGTACAGGGATTGCAGAAAGATGGTTCAATGAAATACGGAGTACCAATTTACGTTAATCAACCTGTGATCTTCTATCATCAAATACAAGTGGGAGACTGGAAGAAAGGTGTGATGCGTAAAGCTCCACAAGATTGGACTGTTAGTAAGTATCCAAATGAGGTGGGTTCGTACAGACGTACGTTTGATGTACCTGCAGACTGGGATGGACGACAAGTGTATCTGAATTTTGATGGTGTGGATTCATTCTTTTACTTGTGGGTGAATGGTCAGTATGTTGGTTTCTCAAAGAATAGTAGAAATACAGCAGTATTTAACGTGACACGTTATCTGAATAAAGGCAAAAATACAGTAGCCGTGGAGGTGTATCGTTCAAGCGATGCATCGTTGTTGGAATCGCAAGATATGTTCCGCCTACCAGGTATCATACGAAGTACTTATCTCACGTCTGCACCTACATCGACGATAGAGGATTTAGTGGTACGTACGAAAGAACTCAGTAATGACAAGGCCGTGATGGACGTATTGCCTACTATAAAAGGACTAAAACAAGGTAAACTACGCTACACTATAAAGGAAGTAAAACTCTATTCTGACGAAGTGACTGCATCGGTGGCTACACACGAGCAAGTCATCTCGGACAACGTACAAAACGAAGCTACATTCTCACTGTCAACTCCACGTCTGTGGACGGCAGAGCAACCTAATCGTTATGTGCTCGTGGCAGAACTGACAGATGAAAAAGGTAAAGTGCAAGACAGAGTATCTACATATTTCGGTGTGTGTAAGGTGGAGATACGTAACACCCCTAAGGAAGAGGACGAGTTTGGGTTGGCAGGACGTTATCTCTATGTGAACGGAAAAACAGTGAAACTAAAGGGCGTGAATCGTCACGAGACAAACCCTTCTACAGGTCACACTATATCGCGAGAACAGATGGAACGTGAAGTGATGTTGATGAAGCAAGGAAATATCAATCATGTGCGTCTGTCTCATTATTGCAATGATCCTTACTTCTATTATCTTGCTGACAAGTATGGATTATACCTTATGGACGAGGCAAATCTTGAAAGTCATGAATACTTCTATGGTGATGCTTCATTGAGCCATCCAAAAGAGTGGGAAGCTGCCCACGTGAGTAGGGTGCTTGATATGGTTCACCAAAATATAAATCACCCTTCAATCGTTATATGGAGTTTAGGAAATGAAGCAGGACCTGGACGTAATTTCAAAGCAGCTTATGATGCAGTGAAAGCATTTGATTGGAGTCGTCCAGTGCAATATGAACGTAATAATGGTATCACAGATATGGGTTCAAACCAATATCCATCTGTTGATTGGGTACGTGGTGCAGTTAAAGGAACATACGGAATCAAATACCCATTCCATATAAATGAATACGCACATAGTATGGGTAATGCTGTTGGTAATTTAATCGACTACTGGAACGCCATGGAGAGTACTAACTTTTTCTGTGGTGGTGCTATATGGGATTGGGTTGACCAAGCCATTGACACTTACACTAAGGATGGAGATAAATACATGGGGTATGGTGGTGACCACGGTGATTATCCTAATGATGGTATGTTCTGTATGAACGGAATCATGTTGCCAGACCTCTCACCAAAACCTCAATACTGGGAAGTGAAGAAAGTCTATCAAAATGTAGGAGTTACGGGTGGTACACTCACTGCTGATGGATTACAAGTGTCTTTGTTCAACAAGAACTATTTCACTACACTCAGTGATTACGACCTCTATTGGACTCTCGTGAGAGATGGGAAAGAAGTGAAGCGCGTGAAAGCAGAAGGACAGATTCTAGGTAATGTAGAACCACGTGGTTCAAAGACTGTAATGTTGCCTCTTACTGTGGCAGAATTAGATGCTAATGCAGATTACTTCGTGAATGTGCAATTAGTCCTCAATAACAATAAACCATGGGCAAAAGCAGGTTATGTGCAGATGGAGGAACAACTAAAGGTATCTGATCGACAAGTATCAACAGCTAAACCTTATCTTACACGAAACGTGGTGAATAACGACGGAACACGTTTCAGTGGAGAGGGATTTGAGGTGGAATTTGATGATGAATGTGGAACAATCAAACGACTCATCTATGCAGGGAAGACTATGATAGATGGTGGCGGACCAGAAATCAATGCCTTCCGCGCACCTGTAGATAATGACAATTGGTGCCGTGATGCATGGTTCAAGAATGGACTCTATAATATGACAAGCAAGGTACAGGGTAAGCCAATAGTGAAGAAACATAAGGGCGGTGGTTACGATGTCACATACACTGTCTTCTCACAAGGTAAGACAAGTGGCAGAGCACGTTATTTCAATACGAACGGCAGTCCGGTGGTACGTATTGATGAAGGCGAACCACTCACAGCTGATGACTTCCACTTCCTCACACGTGTGGTATATACTGTTTACCCTGACGGAAGCATAGAGATGGAGAGTAGTATAGTCACCAGTGATAAGAGCGTGGCACTGCCACGACTAGGCTATCAGTTGCGTCTGCCAGCTTCGCTTGAGAAATATAGTTACTACGGACGAGGACCATGGAACAACTATAATGACCGTAAGACAGGTTCGTTCGTAGGACTCTATCAGAGTACAGTAAAAGAACAATTCGTGAACTTCCCTAAACCACAGAGCATGGGTAACCGTGAGGCTGTACGTTGGTGTGCACTCACAGATGCTGATGGCGACGGAATGCAGTTTGTCTGTCTGCGTGATAGCATGTCCACTTCTGCACTACCATGGAATGACTTACAGATGACATTGGCGCGCCATCCACATGAACTCCCACAAAGTGATGGTACTTACTTACATCTTGACGTGAAAGTAAACGGATTGGGGGGAAACAGTTGTGGACAAGGTGGACCACTCACTCAAGACAGAGTGCAGGGTGAAATCCATCAGATGTCGTTAATGATACGTCCAGTAAAGGCAACGACCGACCTCTCAGAGAATGCAAAGATTGTAGCAGGGACCTCGTTACCAGAGCCAATAATAGAAAAGAAAGAAGTGAAAGGTATTCCTCTCACCGTGGTGGAGTGCAGCTCACAAGAACCAGGTGAAGGTGCAGAACGACTTTTGGATGGTGATGTAGCAACTATATGGCACACAGTCTATGGAGTGACCGTAGCTAAATACCCACATAGCATAGTCTTCGATTGTGGAAAGATGAAAAAGATACGTGGTTTCGTTTATACACCACGACAAGACGGAGTACGTAACGGAGACGTGAGAGACTACAAGGTGGAACTCAGTAAAGATGGCAAGACATGGGGCGAACTAGTGAAAATGGGTACATTGTCTGCCGACAAGAAAGCAAAACAAGTACTCTTTGATAAGGCAGTGAAGGCTCGTTACTTCCGCTTCACAGCACTCTCCAGTCAAGATGGGCATGATTTCGCTTCAGGCGCAGAATTTATGGTGCTTTAAAAACGAATATGATGGAAGGCAGACCATTGGAAGAACAAGTGCGTCTTGATATAGATGCTATTGCACGAGCTAAGTTGGGCAGTAAGGCACGTTATGTACCACGCCCTCTTCTCTCGTGGTTAAAAAGAATCACACACCAGGACGAGCTGAATGAATACCTAACTACACGTTGTGTAGGTAAGGTTGGGCAGGAGTGGCTTGATGAATGTGTGGATTATTTGCAAATGCATTTGCACGTACAAGGTTTAGATGATTTGCCAACCAACGAAAACGGACATTACTATACATTTGTTTGTAACCACCCACTAGGAGGTATCGATGGTGTCGCATTGGGTAGCATTCTCTGTCATAAGTATGACAGTAAAATACGTTATTTGGTAAATGACTTGTTGATGAACTTAAAAGGCCTGGCACCATTGTGTGTACCTATCAACAAGACAGGTAACCAAAGTCGTGACTTCCCACGATTAGTAGATGCTACTTTCTCTTCAGAAAACAATGTAATCATGTTTCCTGCAGGACTATGTTCGAGAAAGCGAAAAGACGGTAGCATACACGATTTGCCTTGGAAGAAGACCTTCATCACGAAGAGCGTGGAATATCATCGTGACGTGATTCCAGTACATTTCTCAGGAAGAAACTCAGAGAAATTTTACAACATAGCTAATTGGTGCAAGAGACTACGCTTGAAGGTGAACGTGGCAATGCTCTATCTTGTTGATGAGATGTATAAGAATGTGGGTTCAGATGTGGATGTCATCTTTGGGAAACCCATATCATGGCAGACTTTTGACAAGAGTAAGACACCAACGGAATGGGCATTGTGGGTAGAAGAAAAAGTCTATAATTTAGCAGATGACAATAAGAACAATCAAAAAATATAAGATAAATGAAAGAGATTATCAAACCCGTAGCGAAAGAATTGTTGAAAGCAGAGTTGACGGAAGATAAGCGCCTACGATTTACTAATAGAAGTAACAACGAGATTTATGTTGTCACTTGGCAGGACTCACCAAATGTAGTGAGGGAGATAGGACGACTGAGAGAGATAGCCTTTCGTGATGCTGGAGGGGGAACAGGCGAAGAGTTAGATTTAGATGAATTTGACACCTGTGAAACACCCTACAAACAGATGATAGTGTGGGACCCCGAAGCAGAGGAAATAATAGGAGGGTACAGATACATACTTGGAACAGATGTGAAGATAGATGCAGAAGGGCAACCTGTACTTGCTACATCACACATGTTCAAGTTCTCGGAACGTTTTGTAAAAGAATTTTTACCATACACGGTAGAGTTGGGACGTTCGTTCGTGTCAATTGATCATCAAAGCACAGGTAGTCGAAAAGGTCTATTCGCACTTGACAACTTATGGGATGGATTAGGCGCACTATATGTGGTGATGCCAAACTGTCAGTATTTCTTTGGTAAGATGACCATGTACCCATCTTATAACCGACGCTGTAGAGATATGATACTCTATTTCTTGAAGAAATACTATAAAGATACAGAAAACCTTATAATACCAACTCAACCATTACAGATAGAGCATGACGAAAAAGAATTTGACGCACTCTTCACAGGCAATAGTTTTAAAGAGAACTATGTGATACTGAATAGGGAGGTGCGTAGTTGTGGAGTAAATATACCACCATTAGTTAACACATATATGCTATCATCACCAACGATGAAGGTTTTTGGTACGGCAATCAATGATGGTTTCGGAGATGTAGAAGAGACAGGTATCTTTATTAAGATAAATGAGATTACTGATGAAAAACGGATGCGACATATTGAGACATTTGCGCGCGAACATCCTGAACTGATTGATGAGTCTGTGCCAGAGTTGGCAAAGATTATTTCGGGAGTAAATAAGAGAGGGTAGAGGAGATAGATTAGAGATAAGAGAAAAATTATGGAATGGAATAGACTATTGTCAAATGTACGGTTTGGACAAGAGGAAAGAGATGACTTTAGACGTGATGACCGCACAGAGTTTTATCGCGATTATGATCGTTTGATTTTCTCTGCGGCATTTCGCCGATTACAAAATAAAACACAAGTATTTCCATTACCAGGGAGTGTCTTTGTTCATAATCGATTGACACATAGCCTTGAGGTGTCGAGTGTTGGTAGGTCTTTAGGTAAGGACGTATCGCGTCGTCTGTTGGAGCGTCACCCAGAACTGAGCGCAACACACCTTGACGAAGTGGGACCGATAGTGAGTGCTGCATGTCTTGCACACGACATGGGGAACCCACCCTTTGGCCATTCGGGTGAACGAGCTATTGCTACATTCTTCTCGGAGCGAGAAGGACAGATGTATAAGGCTCAGATGAGTGAAGACGAGTGGTTGGACCTCATTCATTATGAAGGTAATGCAAATGCCTTTCGTCTCTTGACTCATCAATTCAAGGGACGTCGTCGTGGTGGATATGTAATGACTTATTCCACGCTTGCCTCTATAGTGAAATATCCTTATGCATCTGCGGGGGCGGTGAAGAAGCCAAAGTTCGGGTTCTTTCAAAGTGACATAGATTCATACAAGCGTATAGCAGAAGAACTGGGCATAAAGAAGAAATCTGATACCCCGTTGATGTACGCTCGTCATCCATTGGTGTATTTGGTTGAGGCTGCAGATGACATCTGTTATGAGGTGATGGATATAGAAGATGCTCATAAGTTAAAGATTCTTACTCAAGACGAAACCATGAAGTTATTCCTTAGTTTTTTTGAGAAGGAGAAACAAGAGAAGATTCTGCAACGAATAGAGAGGAACAATATAGATGATGAGAACGAGAAAGTGGTGTATCTCAGATCTATCGTTATCAGTCTGCTTGAGAGAACTTGTGTGGATGTGTTTGTGGAGAACGAGGAAAAGATTCTTGCAGGAGAATTTGAGGGTAGTTTGGTAGATCACTTGCCAGAACTACAGAAGAAAGCCTATAAGAAGTGTGAGAAGGTTTCATACAATAAGATTTATAGTAGTAAGGATGCTGTAGATATTGAGTTGGCAGGTTATAAGATAATCAGTACCTTGGTAGAGCTCTTCATCCGAGCAGCCATGAATCCGGATGACACATATTCCAAGTTGCTACTGCAGAGAATCTCGTCTCAGTATGACGTGGTGCATGGTTCTACGTATGAGAGGATAATGAACGTGTTAGACTTCGTATCAGGTATGACTGATATCTATGCATTAGATATTTACAGAAAAATAAATGGAGAGAGCATTCCAATAATCTGATGAAGGTAGTAGTAGACGAACATATCCCTTTCATTAAAGGACTGGTGGAGACATTGGCAGACGAGGTGGTCTATCGTCCTGGCGTAAGCATTAATGCTGATACGGTGAAAGATGCAGATGCACTTATCGTACGCACTCGCACCCGTTGCGATGCTAACCTACTTGATGGAAGTAAGGTGCGGCAAATCATAACGGCAACGATAGGGTATGATCATATTGACACCTCTTATTGTGATGCCCATCATATTACATGGACAAACTGTCCGGGATGTAATGCCGGCAGTGTTGCAACCTACCTAAGAAACACATTACAATTTCTTACAGAACGAACGGAGCAAGAGATACACTGCGTGGGTGTGATAGGCAAAGGACATGTAGGGAGCCTGGTGGCAGAACAAGCAGAATTACTTGGATTGCGTGTGTTGTGTTACGACCCATTTGTCCTGTCCGGTGTGTTGCTTCAACCTCTCTTAGACGAGGCAGACGTGCTTACGTTTCACGTGCCACTCAGTCGTGATGGTGATTACCCTACATTCCACATGGCTAATAAGAAATTCTTTGATGCCCTCAAACGTAGTCCTATCATCATAAATACCAGTCGTGGCGGAGTGGTAGATGAGCAAGCCTTATTGCAAGCGATGGATGAAGGGAAGGTGAGAGGCTGTGTTATTGATACTTGGGAGAATGAACCACAGATAGATAGAGAACTCTTAAGACGTGCTCTCATAGCGACACCACACATAGCAGGCTATTCGGTGAATGGAAAATTAAATGCTACCCACATGTCGTTGCAAGCCCTTGCAAAGCATTGGTCTAAATCCGCTCTATATGGGAGATTTGAAGAACCTGCTGATGCCGAACTGCTGACTGTCGATACACTTATGAGCGACTCGGACAAATTAAAGTCATCTCCAGAGATGTTTGAAGACTTTCGCAGTCATTATCCAAGACGAAAGGAGAAGTGATTATGAAGAAATTATATATAGAGACTTATGGTTGTCAGATGAATGTGGCAGACACCGAAGTGATTGCTTCCATAATGAAGATGTCGGACTATGCATATACCGACGACATTAACGAGGCAGATGCCGTGTTGTTGAATACGTGTTCCATACGTGATAACGCAGAGCAAAAGATATTCAATCGCATAAAAATGCTCTCACAGCACTCTTCGTCAGACAAGAAAAGACGGATAGTTGGAGTAGTGGGGTGTATGGCTGAGAGGTTGCAACACGAACTGATAGATAAGTACGGAGTGAATCTGGTAGCAGGTCCCGATGCTTATCTCTCCTTACCAGCACTCTTTGCGGAGGCAGAGCAGAACGGCAGTGCAATGAATGTGACACTCTCCACCACGGAGACCTACAGAGATATCATACCAGAACGTGTCTGTGGCAATCGAATATCGGGATTTGTGAGTATCATGCGTGGGTGCAATAACTTCTGTCATTATTGCATAGTACCCTATACACGTGGACGTGAACGCAGTCGTGAGGTGGAGAGCATACTCAACGAGGTCTATGACTTGAGAGATAATGGATTTAAGGAGGTGACGTTGCTTGGTCAGAATGTGAATAGTTATTGCTTCAGGCAAGAGCATAGAGATGAAAGTAGGGAAACGTCTTTCCCGGAGTTGTTGCGAAGAGTGGCTGAGGCTGTGCCAGAGATGCGAATACGCTTCACCACGTCGCACCCTAAGGACATGAGTGATGCGACGCTGCAGGCCATTGCCGACACACCGAATATATGCCGACACATTCATTTACCAGTACAGAGTGGAAGTAACAGAATATTGAAACTCATGAATCGCAAATACACGAGAGAGTGGTATCTTGAACGTGTGGCTGCCATCAGGAGCATTATTCCCGACTGTGGTCTGACCACCGACGTATTCTGTGGCTATCATAGTGAGACAGAGGCAGACCACCAACAGACACTCTCTCTGATGAGAGAATGTCGCTTTGACAGTGCGTTTATGTTCAAGTATTCAGAGCGTCCAGGTACCTATGCCAGCAAGCATCTGCCTGATGATACGCCAGAGGAAGAGAAGATAAGACGCCTCAATGAACTCATTGCTTTGCAGAACGAACTCTCTGCAGAGAGTTACAGAACCGACATAGGCAAGACCTATGAGGTATTGGTTGAGGGAGTCAGCAAACGAAGCCGTGAGCAATTCTTTGGACGTACAAGTCAAAATAAGGTAGTAGTGTTTGATAGAGGTGATCACCATGTAGGTGATTATGTGACGGTGAAGATTACAGATAGCAGTTCTGCTACACTGCAAGGAACGGAGGTATAGAAATATGAAAAAGATAATTATTATAAATGGTCCTAACTTAAATCTGATAGGACAGCGAGAACCCGATGTGTACGGAAGTGAAAACATGGAGGATTATGTGCAGACACTTCGCGCCTCTTTTCCAGACGTTGAGATTGACTATTACCAGTCAAACATAGAAGGAGAATTGGTTAATAAGCTCCAGGATGTGGGTTTTTCATACGATGCCATTATCATCAATGCAGGTGGTTATACTCACACGAGCGTAGCCATACGTGATGCCATCAAAGCCATCACTACACCAGCAGTGGAGGTACACATCTCCAATATAATGCAGAGAGAAGACTTCCGACACATCTCTCTCCTCTCAGGTGTTTGTGTAGGTACTATATGGGGTTTTGGACTCGACTCCTATCGTTTGGCAATGCTCAGTTTCTCATTTATGAAATGATGAATATAGACGAATACATAGAAGACCATATAGACGCAGAAGGCGATTATCTTCATCGTCTGTATCGTGCCACACGCACACATCTCCTCTACGGACGTATGGCGAGTGGACATCTTCAAGGACGTCTTTTGAAGATGCTCACAGAGATGATTCGTCCACAAACAGTGCTTGAGATTGGTACGTTCAGTGGCTACTCGGCTCTATGCATAGCAGAAGGTATGCGACCAGGTACCAAACTACACACGATTGAGATATTTGATGAATTGGAAGACTTCACACGTCCGTGGATTGAGCAGTCCCCTTGGGCAGACAGAGTGGAATTTCATATAGGAGATGCCATGGAGGTGGTGCCACGTCTAGGGCTGACCTATGATATGGCGTTTATTGATGGTAACAAACGTCTCTATCCAGATTATTACAAGCTAGTGAAGCAACACATGAATACGGGAGGATACATCATTGCCGACAACACATTATGGGACGGGCATGTATTAGACATCAATCCTTTGTCGGTACATTCACTTGACGAGATAAGTAGGAAAGACCAGCAGACGGTGGGAGTGATGGAGTTCAATGACTTGGTGGCAGCAGACGAAGATGTAGAAAAAGTCATTATACCCGTACGCGATGGACTTACATTGATTAGAATAAAATAAATATGGAAACAACAAGACAAAATAAGATTGCAAGACTCATACAGAAAGACTTGAGTACAATCTTCCAACAACAGACACGACACCTGCATGGCGTATTGGTGTCGGTGAGTGGTGTGCGTGTCAGTTCTGATTTAAGCGTGGCGAAAGCCTACCTAAGCATTTTTCCAACAGACAAGGCAGAGTCATTATTGCAAAATATTAAAGACAATGCCCCACAGATACGCTTCGAATTAGGTAAATTGGAACGTCATCAGTTGCGCATCATTCCAGAGTTGACGTTTTTCATAGACGACTCATTGGACTACGTAGAACGAATAGATAAACTTCTACAACAAACAAAAAAAGGAGAATGAACCTCTTTCCCTTCTACATAGCACGACGATACCTGTTGTCAAAGAAATCCCACCATGTCATCAATGTGATATCAATCATTTCGATGCTTGGCGTAGCCTTTGCCACAGCAGCACTCGTATGTATTCTCAGTGTCTTCAATGGTTTTCGTGATATGGTTGCAGACCTCTTCTCCGCCTTCGACCCCGACTTGAAGATAGTGCCAGCAAGAGGTAAATTCATGGATGCCGATGCCGACGTGTTACGGCAAGTGAAGAACGATGAGAACACGTTAATTTATACTGAGGTGGTGGAGGAAAATGCACTCATCATGCACAATAACCGTCAGTTGATGGTGACGATAAAAGGCGTGGACGATAACTTTAATGAACTCATACCATTTCAGCAAATCAAACAAGGCAGTGGTGACTTCTGCTTGCACGCAGCCAATTTAGAATATGCTATACCAGGAATCAACATATTACAAGCGTTAGGTGTAGGTGCCGACTTCAATGGCACTCTGCAAGTATATGCACCACGCAGTGGTGAGCGACTGAGCATGACCGATCCCACCGAGAATTTTAACGTAGAGGAACTATACTCCTCGAAACTATATTTCTCCGTAAAGCAAGTGAAGTATGACAGTAAATACGTCATTACCTCAAAGGCACTCGCACAGCGACTCTTTGAGAAGGATGGGCAGGTGAGTGCCGTAGAACTGCGTCTTCCAGATGGGGCCGACGTCGAGCAGCAAAAGTCTCATTTAGAAGAACTGCTTGGCAAGGATTATAAGATACTGACACGTTACGAGCAGCAAGCCGACACGTTCAAAATAATGCAGATAGAGAAACTCATCTCCTACATATTTCTCACATTTGTGCTTCTGATAGCCAGTTTCAACATAATAGGTTCACTCTCCATGCTCATCATTGACAAGAAAGACGACGTAATCACTCTTCGCAATTTAGGAGCCGATGATGCGCAGATATCGAGAGTGTTTATGCTGGAAGGCAGGCTTGCCTCTGTCATTGGAGCGGTGTTAGGCATAGTCATAGGTTTATCCCTTTGTCTCTTACAGCAACACTACGGATTTATACGATTCGGAGATAGTGCAGGTTCTTACATCATCGATGCCTATCCCGTTGCCATTCATTTGACAGATATAGTCATCATTTTCGTGACGGTTATCATCGTAGGTTTTGTATCTGTATGGTACCCAGTAAAGCGAGGCATCTCCCGACTATTTTAAGATATCAGTTAGTGGCTTTCAACCGAAAGTAAGGAGTATAAAAAAAGAGTTCTTCCAAAAGAAGAACTCCTCGTTATTATTGTGATATTTATTTATTCACCAAGAAGTATTACACAACGGTTTTGGTCATTTTCTGCGTATGGTTGTACGGTGTCGCCGTATGACTGTACCACGATTTGTGTCTCAGGCACTCCCTCTGCCTTGAGAGCCTCCACTACCATCTTTGCTCTTTCTTCCGAGTATTTCAAATTGATTTTAGGATTACCCGTACCCTTGTCTGCATAAGCAGAGATGACTAGTTTTCTATCTGAATTTTCCTTTGCCCACTTAGTAGCAGCAGGTATGATGCCTTTGTATTCAGGACGGATATCGCGTTTTGCTATTTCAAAATAGATGACAGCGTTGTATGGTTGGAACACCTTCTCCTCCTCCTCTACTACAGGAGCCTCTTCCTTCTGTTGTTCAGCCTCTTCAAGCGCCTTTTGTCTTGCTAAAAAGTTTGGATCAATAACTTCAGGCTGCACCATTGGAGCAACATATTTCTTCTGACCAAACTTATATGTGATGCCCAATTGTGCCGTTACCATCCAATCGCCAGAGTTGTTATATTTTGAGTTAAAACGGTCAGAGAGGTTATTTGCATCTACTTCCAGTCCGATTCCCCAATTCTTTGACACGTTGAAGTCAAGTATAGCGCCCAATCGAAGATTGTGACTATAGAGATCTTCGCGAGTAGAACCCTTACCCCAGAAGTCGTTTGTAGCTTCAGTAGGAGGGTTAGCACTAGTTACTAAATTACATAGCTCGTCGTTGTCCCATGCATAATTAAGGCCTATACCTCCCACGAGAACAAGATTGACAAGATGGTTTTTGTTCTCACTGAATAAATTATTCACGTTGAGCATCAGATCCAGGTCTGTGTTAATGTAGTTGAACTTATAGCGCGCTCCATTTTTAAAACCACCTTTTGATTCCCACCCATTTACGTGCAGGCGTGCGCCTATAGCAGGTTTGAACCAACGACCAACGCTTACACTGGCAGTAGGAGAGATGAGGTCAGTGAATTTTACGTTAGTGAAGGTAGTACCAACACCACCTTGTAGTTGTACAAACCAATAAGGATAGGGTTCATAACCGAGACGCTGTGCTTCTGCTTGTGTAGGGTTATTTTGTGCATTCATATTTACACACCATACGAGACTCAGAATGCAAGATAATGTCAAAAATTTTTTCATAATTATGTTTTTTTTGTTTTTATTTAAATATGTTGCAAAGGTAATACAATTTTTTGAAGTTGCAAAAAAATGTGAATTTTTTTAGATGTCAAAAACAGATGTTTCACATGTTAAGGTAACGTCATTTACCCTAAAAAATATCTTTTTAATTTGTTTGTCATTTATTTTTTTTGTATTTTTGTGCGATAAAAATAGATGTGCTATGTCTAAAATCGTTGTAAAAGAAGTGAATTCCAAAGCGGATTTGCGTAAGTTCATACGTTTCAATTATGAGATGTATAAAGATAATCGTTATTCAGTGCCTGACCTGTATGAGGATATGTTGAAGACATTCTCCCCTATGAATGCAGCTATGGAGTTCTGCAAGGCGAAGTATTTCTTAGCATATAAGGGAAATGAGATAGTGGGACGTGTGGTTGGTATCATCAACTCTCGAGCAAACGAGCGTTGGAGCGAACGTGCCGTTCGGTTCGGTTGGATAGACTTCATCGACGACACCGACGTGAGTAAGGCTCTCATTGACGCAGTGGCTGAATGGGGATCGAGGCACGGTATGTCGTCCATACACGGACCATTAGGATTCTCTGACCTTGATGCTGAAGGGATGCTGATAGAGGGATTTGACCAAATGAGTACGATGGCAACGATCTATAACTACCCGTATTGCGTGGACCACATGAAGAAGTTGGGGTTTGAGAAAGAAGCTGATTGGGTAGAGTACAGAATGAACGTGCCGAAGTCCGTGCCTGACAGGCTTGTTAGGATGGCAGAATATGCTATGCAACGTTATGGATTGCAGATAAAGAAATATAAGTCTTCGCGCAAACTGAAAAAAGAATACGGACAGCAAATCTTTGAAGTCATCAACGAGGCATTCACTCCTATATTTGAGTATTCGTCGCTCTCCAAGAAACAGATAGAACAGTATGTGATGATGTATCTGCCTATCTTGGACTTAGACCTTGTATCGCTCATCACGGAGTCAGACGGCACACTCGTGGGTGTGGGTATCTCCATACCGTCGCTTGCACGCGCTCTGCAGAAGTCAAAGGGTAAACTCTTTCCTTTGGGATGGATGGAGTTTTATAAGATTCTCAAACTGAAGCAACGTCCTGACACACTTGACTTAATGATCGTGGGTGTTGTGCCGAAGTATCAGAATAAGGGCGTCAACGCCATACTCTTCTATGACTTGTTGCCTATCTACATAAAGCAAGGGTATAAGTACGTGGAGTCCAATCCTGAATTAGAATTGAACAATAAGGTTCAGTCACAGTGGATTTATTTTGACAGGGTGATAAATAAACGCAGACGTTGTTGGAGGAAAAATATCGAGGAATGATGATAAAGTACAACGAGGAAAACATACGTCACCTCTCGGACATGGAGCATGTGCGCACACGCCCGGGTATGTACATAGGGCGTTTGGGTGATGGTTCGCATGAGGAGGACGGAATATATGTGTTGCTGAAGGAGACGATAGACAACTCTATCGATGAGTTTAAGATGAACGCAGGCAAGCGTATAGAGGTGAACATAACGGACGGCAGACGAGTGAGCGTGCGCGACTTCGGTCGTGGCATACCGCAAGGCAAACTCATTGAGGTGGTGAGCATGCTCAATACTGGTGCTAAATACGACTCAAAGGCATTCAAGAAGAGTGTGGGACTGAACGGAGTCGGTACGAAAGCAGTGAATGCGTTGAGCAATGTCTTCGAGGTGCGCAGTTATCGTGAAGGGAAGGTGAAGACGGCAGTGTTTGAACGCGGGCAGTTAATTTCACAAAACACAAAACGCTCGGCAGAAGAGAGTGGCACGTATGTAGAGTTTGAACCCGATGACACGCTCTTCAAAAACTTCTCCTACCGAACAGAATTCGTGGAGACGATGCTCCGCAACTACACTTATCTGAACACAGGTCTGGAGATTTACTTCAACGGACGCAGGATTATGAGTCGTAACGGACTGAAAGACCTGCTCACCGACACCATGACCACCACAGCCCTGTATCCTATCATACATCTGACGGGAGAAGACATAGAGATAGCCTTCACGCATACGAACCAACAGTACGGTGAAGAATATCATTCGTTTGTGAACGGTCAGCACACAATACAAGGAGGTACTCACCAGAGCGCATTCAAGGAACACATAGCCAAGACCATAAAAGAGTTCTTCAACAAGAACTTTGAATACAGCGACATCCGTTCGGGACTCATCGCAGCCGTAGCTATCAATGTAGAGGAACCACAGTTTGAGAGTCAGACAAAGATAAAACTCGGTTCACTCACCATGACTCCTAATGGTGGGCTCTCGGTGAATAAGTTCGTGGGCGACTTCGTGAAGACGGAAGTAGATAACTACCTTCACAGAAATGCAGATGTGGCAGAAGTACTTCTTCAGAAGATAGTGGAGAATGAGAAAGAACGCAAGGCCATTGCCGGTGTCACGAAGTTGGCACGTGAGAGAGCAAAGAAAGCCAATCTCCACAACAGGAAACTACGCGACTGTCGAGTACACCTCAACGACCAGAAGGGCGACCTAAAAGAAGAAAGTAGCATATTCATCACAGAGGGCGATTCAGCCAGCGGAAGCATCACGAAGAGCAGAGACGTAAATACACAAGCCGTGTTCTCTCTGCGAGGCAAACCACTCAACACGTACGGACTGACAAAAAAGGTGGTGTATGAGAATGAGGAATTCAACCTCTTACAAGCAGCACTCAACATAGAAGACGGCATAGACGGACTGCGTTACAACAAAATCATCGTCGCTACAGATGCTGATGTGGATGGAATGCATATACGTCTGCTGATGATTACGTTCTTCTTGCAGTTCTTCCCCGAACTGATACGTAAAGGATATGTGCATATCCTGCAGACACCACTCTTCAGAGTGCGCAATCGGAAGAGTAGAATAAAAAAGAGTGTGGTGAATGCCTACAAAGAACAACACCCTACGGACAAAGGTGATTTCATCACACAGTATTGCTACAGCGAAGAAGAACGCCTACAAGCGATAGAGACACTCGGTCCTGACCCCGAGATAACACGATTCAAGGGACTGGGAGAGATATCTCCAGAAGAATTTAAAAACTTCATCGGTCCAGAGATGCGCCTCGAACAGGTGACGATGCATAAGACCGACCAAGTAAAGGAACTCCTGGAATACTATATGGGTAAGAACACGATGGAACGTCAGAATTTCATAATTGACAACCTCGTAATTGAAGAAGATAAACCCGATGAAGACTAAGGCTCTCTACGCAGGTTCGTTCAATCCCTTTACCGAAGGACACCGTTCCATAGTGGAACGCACACTGCGATTGTGTGACGAGGTCATCATCGGTATAGGCGTAAACATAGATAAGACAACGGGTAGGGGACAGACGGAAGAGATACAGGGCCTCTTTAAGAATGAACCACGAGTAACGGTGTGTCGTTATGATGGGCTGACTGTGGATTTTGCACGCGAACAGGGGGTCACCTGTCTTGTGCGCGGCGTACGCAATGCAGACGACTTCCAGCACGAGAAGGAATTGGCACAGGCGAATTATAAACTCGCGGGCATAGAAACAATCTTACTCATTGCCGAACCACACTTAGAACATCTCAGCTCATCAATGATGAGACAGTTAGAGTATTTTAAAAAACCTCACGAAACCACTTAATTTTCGAAAAATAATATGAAGAGATTTTTTCTCTTTGCGGTCATTTTAGCAGTGACATCTTGGGCTGACGCACAAGGCATGTTAGACGCAGAGCAACTACGTAAACTCATTATTGCAGAACAAGCAATAAAAGCATTATATATTGACTCTTTGGAAGATAAGAATTTAGTAGAGAGTGCAGTGAAGGGTATGGTGCAAGCATTAGACCCACACTCGGCTTATACTCCCGCTAAAGATGTTAAATCATTTACAGAACCACTACAAGGAGAATTTGAAGGTATCGGCATACAGTATAATATCGTGGACGACACGTTGGTAGTAGTGCAGACGGTGACGGGTGGTCCCTCAGAGAAAGTAGGCATCATGGCCGGTGACAGGATAGTGTCTGCCAATGACACCATCATGGCAGGTGTGCAGATGTCGAAAGAACGCTCGATGAGTCTGTTGCGAGGCAAAAGAGGTACGAAGGTGAAATTGGGAGTGATGCGTCAAGGAGTGAGTGGCATCAATTACTTCACCGTAGTGAGAGACAAAATACCACTCTACACGATAGATGCGAAATACATGATATCTCCAACCATTGGGTATATACGAATAGGTAGTTTTGGTGCAACGACTCATAAAGAGTTTGTTGAGGCGCTAGAGACGTTACGTTCATCAGGAATGAAAGATCTCATTATTGACCTTGAAGGGAATGGTGGTGGATACCTCTCTGCTGCAGTAGATATAAGTAACGAACTGCTTGAAGAAGGCGATATGATTGTCTATACCGAAGGACGTGCTGTACCACGCGTGGAGTATCATGCAAAAGGCAATGGAAAGATGCGTGACGGAAAGATAGTCATCTTGATAGATTCATATTCCGCATCTGCTTCAGAAATACTCTCTGGAGCGATACAAGATAATGACCGTGGTGTGGTTATCGGGCGTCGTTCCTTTGCTAAGGGGTTAGTACAACGTCAGATTGATTTGCCCGATGGAGCCATGCTTCGCATTACCTCAGCCCATTACTACACCCCATCAGGACGTTGTATTCAAAAACCATATAAAAAAGGAGAACGCAAGGATTATGACAAGGACATAGAGAGTCGTCTGAAAAGTGGAGAACTAATGCATGAGGACAGTATTCACTTTGCAGATTCCCTGAAATACACAACGCTGAAGCAACACAGAACAGTATATGGTGGGGGAGGCATAATGCCCGATGTATATGTGCCACTTGATACGAGCAGAGTCACACGCGTTTATAGAGAGTTGATAGCGAAGAGTTGTGTGATAAATACAGCCATACGCTATGTAGATAAATACAGAAAACAATTGCAAAAGCAATACCCCACCTTTGCAACGTATGAAACAGACTTTAACGTGCCACAGAAGATGGACGATATGCTCAGAGAGGCAGCCGATAAGGCTAATGTGAAATACACAGAAGACCAATTCCATGAATGTCTGCCACTGATACACTCTCACTTTAAAGCTATCATTGCTCGTGACTTATGGACAATAAGTGAATACTATAAGATAATTAACGAAGAGAATGATATCTACAAGAAAGGACGCGACTATCTTGAAGACCCCAATATGAAAGCAGAATAATAAAAAATAAAAGATATGAAAAAAATAGTTGCTTTATTAGTAGTGTTCAATTTATTCCTCTTCGACGCAATAGTGGGAGGAAGATTATTTGCTCAAGGTATATCCAACGATATGTTGACAAAGATACGCAAAGAACACCGACTCTCTCCCGCAGAGAAAGCCTTGCACAATGCTATGGCGTCAAACGATGTGAGTAAGTTAGCCCTGTCGCAGGAGAATAGATCCGAGAAAAATACATACTTCAGCAACAGCGTACCAAACAAAGGTATTACAGACCAGAAGTCTTCGGGACGATGCTGGATGTTTACAGGTTTGAACGTATTACGTAGTAGAGCGATTAACAGAGATAAATTAGAAGGACTGGAATTCTCACAGGTGTACCTCTTTTTCTATGATCAGTTAGAGAAATCAAACCTCTTCTTGCAGGCAGTCATTGACACCAAGAAAAAGCCAATGGATGATAAAACTGTTGAATGGTTATTCCAACATCCACTGAGTGATGGTGGCACATACACCGGTGTGGCAGACCTCGTAAAGAAATACGGTCTTGTGCCAAAGGGAGTGATGCCAGAGACATTTGCCAGCAACAACACCAGTCGTTTCACACAACTCATTCGTAGAAAACTACGTGAAGACGGATTACGCTTACGCGAAGGAAAGGGCGATAAGACAGAGATGTTGGGCGAGATTTATCACATGCTCGTTATGGGATTTGGTGAACCACCTACAGAGTTTGAATGGGCACCAAAAGACAAGGACGGCAATTACCGCACTCCTCCTCGCAGATATACTCCCCTGGAGTTTGCAAAAGAAATGACTGGAGGCGATGACCTTATTGAAAACTACGTCATGTTGATGAATGACCCCACACGTCCTTATTGGAAAATGTATGAGATAGAATATGACCGTCATCTATATGATGGACACAACTGGTGCTATCTCAACCTGCCACTTGACGAAATCAAACAAGCAGCTATCACGAGCATCAAAGACAGTATGATGATGTATTTCTCATGCGACGTCAACAAGGAACTTGATAGAGAACGAGGACTATGTGACTTGAATAACTATGATTATGAATCACTCTTAGGCGTTACGTTTGGCATGAACAAAGCAGACAGAATACGCTCGTTTGACAGTGGTTCATCACACGCAATGACACTGAAAGCAGTGGACCTCAACGCAGAAGGCAAACCCGTGAAGTGGGAGGTAGAGAACAGCTGGGGACAGACAGGATTTAATGGACACATCATCATGACTGACAAATGGTTTGATGAATATATGTTCAGGCTCGTGGTAAACAAAAAATACCTATCAGAGAAGATACTGAAGGCAGCACAACAAAAGCCACAACTCTTGCCATGTTATGACCCGATGTATTAGTAAGAAAACAACAAAAGCGAAATGATGATGATACAAGAACGTTTCTTGAAATACGTCAGTTTTGACACGCAGAGCAGTGAAGACACGAACCAATGTCCGAGTACAGACAAGCAACGACTGTTCGCAGAATATTTACGTGATGAATTGGAACGCATAGGTCTTCAAGACGTGTATCTTGATGAACACTCCTATTTGTACGCTACCTTACCCTCAAACACACGAAAAGAATCAATACCAACCATTGGGTTCATTGCTCATTTAGATACTTCTCCAGATTGTAGTGGGAAGGACATCAAACCACGACTTATCCGTTCTTATGATGGTGGAGACATCGTGCTGAGTGAAGGTATAGTCAGCAGTGTGGAGAAGTTTCCCGAACTAACGAATCATATTGGCGAAGACTTGATCGTTACAGACGGACACACCCTACTAGGTGCAGATGATAAAGCAGGTATTGCAGAGATAGTCACAGCGATGGAATATCTTGTGAACCATCCAGAGATAGAACACGGACGTGTGCGTGTAGCCTTTAATCCAGACGAAGAGATAGGTATGGGCGCACACTTGTTTGATGTGAATCGATTCGGTTGTGATTTCGCTTATACGATGGATGGGGGAGAGGTCGGTGAATTAGAATTCGAGAATTTCAATGCTGCCTCTGCACGAATCACGATAAATGGTGTGAGCGTGCATCCAGGCTCTGCCAAAGACAAGATGATCAATGCAGCAAGGATAGCTGCAGAACTGGTGTCGATGCTACCAAAGACGGAAACTCCAGAGACTACTGAAGGATATGAAGGCTTTTATCACGTGACCAATATAGAAGGAAACGTAGAGAAATCACATGTGAACATAATAATTCGCGATCATGACAGATGTAGATTTGAGGAAAGAAAGCGTAGAGTAGTAGAGATAGTAGAAGAGCTACGACGATTATACGGAGAGAGCGTCATCACGTTGGAACTGGCAGATCAGTACTATAATATGCGTGAACAAATAGAACCAGTCATGCACATTATTGATTTGGCAAAACAAGCCATGGAGGACGTGGGTGTCACACCCAAGATAAAAGCCATTCGTGGAGGTACAGACGGAGCACAACTATCGTTCAAAGGATTGCCGTGTCCTAATATCTTTGCCGGAGGACTCAATTTCCATGGTCCACATGAGTTTGTCTCCCTACAATCAATGGAGAAAGCCACCAATGTGATACTTGAGATTATAAAAAAGTGTCAGCAATAAACTATTTATTTTTATTCACCTAAGTCGAGGAAAGAGTCAAGCGTACGACGTTCTTTCTTTGTAGGACGTCCAGTACCTTTGGCACGATTGACAAATCCACTGATTTTTGTGATTTCCAGTAATTGCAACTGTTCGGGCGATGTGACGTCCTCCATTACGGTAGGAACCAATTTAGCACCGACACGGTTTTGTATTACCTGCAACACTTTATACGAATAAATGATTGGTGATTTCTTAACCTCGATTTTGTCACCCACTTTCACTTCGTGTGACGACTTGACCTTTACGCCACCTATCATCACATGCCCATTCTTACACGCATCAGCAGCAAGTGAGCGCGTCTTATAGATGCGTGCAGCCCAAAGCCATTTATCTATACGTGATTCAGCCATTGTTGATTACAAAATCAGAAAGTCGACGCTTTTCCTCGTCAGGCATTTGACGTGATATCCATTGTTCTGCATGCTCGCGCGTGGTGTTGTCACGTTGCATGATACGCTGAATACGTGTCTCCAGTGGTGCATCAACAAACCCTACCGAGTCCACTACATCTCGAAACCCCGCTTCAAAGAGTATTGCACTCTCAAGAAACACCTTGTCTGCGGTCTGCGTGTCGGCCCAACGTAAGAAGTCTGCTTTGACACGTGGATGTACGAGTTGATTAAGACGTGCTTGGTTTTCAGGCGAAGCGAAGAGGAACTGCGCTACGAATGGCACGTTGAGGCTTCCGTCTTCCTTATAGCAATCTGCGCCAGCCATCATTTTCAGTCCGTTGATTATCTCAGGGTCTTCCACCATGAGCCGCTTAGCTTCGTGGTCGCAATCATATACGGGATACCCTTTTTCTCGTAATTGATTACAGACAAATGTCTTACCCGACCCGATGCCACCAGTGATACCTATTTTCATTTTTTTCTCTACGCGTTGTTGTTATTATTCAACGATATATTCCACGAGTTTAGTGGACAGTTTGATGTTGTTCACCCCATCAGGTTTTTTGTTTACATGAAGAGGAAGAGTGTTTATGTTAGTGCCCGCTTGGTTGTAGTCCACTATGATGTTAAAGTCGGAAGATGTGATGGTGTTGTACAATGTAGCACTGACACCGAAGGTTATATCAACACGATCTGGGAACGTACGTAGAGTATGCCCCGATGGCACGTTTATGGCGTTTATAGGTACAGAGAGCGTTTTGTTCGTCATGAGGTCAACACACAGTTGCACCTTTACTTTGTTTGGCACAAACTTCACCCCATGAAGAGGTTGCAGAGCCAATGTGATGGTGGTAGTGTCATTGAGGTGATTGAAGTGTTTTATTTCGGTATGTGCTACCGTTACCGTATCTAAAACCATTGCTGGTGCATAAGCATCAACCACTTGTGGGGTGATATTGACTCCACAAAGTGTGAAGTCCTTATCAGGCACTACTTTACCATTAAAACGGACTTTTACCTGTCGGTGCTCCCCTGTTGAGGTATATATCTCAAAAGGAGAAGGATTGACAGAGTTGACAGATATATGGTCTTGTATGTCGTCGGAGAAAATCTTTTTCCACGTAGTCATATCGATGACTGTACGTCCGTTGAGATGAGCAAGAGCCCCATAGTCTATATCTATCGTGTCGTGTCGGTTGTTCCAAAGATTATGAAAGAGAGAATAACCACGTCCCGATAATGACACAGATACCGTTTTAGGAATGTCAGATGTAAAGATAACGTTATTAGGTACGTTAACTAATCGTACTTCATAATCTGTCGTGATAGATGTCTGTTCCTGCATGGCTTGTGCAAACCAAAACAGGATTGCCACCACGACAAAGATGAGATACACCCAAAAGTCACGATTTATCTTTACAAATTTCATTTCTTATTGTGGTATGTTTGCGTTAGTGTCGCTAAACACGTAATTACGATCAATCTGTATGTTGACACCCTTTGCGATTTCTATTGTCAAGTAAGACTGTCCCTCGTTAAGGTCTTTGACGGTGCTTTGGATACCACCAGCCGTGATGATTTTACTACCCACCTCGAGGCTGTTACGGAAATTCTGCAATTCTTTGCGACGTTTGTTTTGTGGACGAATCATAAAAAAATAGAGAATTGCAAACATTGCAATAATCATAATCCAAAACGAGAGGTCCCCAAATCCATTTTCTGCTTGTAATAAAAGTAGTTTCATAGTGTTGTTTATTTTTTTATTGTTTGTTTATTTATTTGTTTCTTTGTCTTTATTCTTTTGTCTGTTTTAGGGGTTTCAAAAGAGCTCCCTCAGCGTGCAGACGACGTGACAGATGATCAAGTACGCCGTTTATGTATTTACCACTCTTTGGAGTGCTGTAAATATTAGCTAACTCAATATATTCATTTATTGATACATGCACAGGTATCTCAGGGAAACTGAGCATCTCAGCTATTGCCATCTGCATTAGCAACAAATCCATGAACGCTATTCTCTCCACCTCCCAATTACGAGTACTCTCTTTGATGAGTGAACGATAGTATTTATCGTTAGAGATGGTACGACTCATCAAACGTATTGCAAACTCACGGTCTTCCTCATCGCGAAACTCAGGCACTAACTCCTGTTCTGCTCCGTTTTCTTCTTTGAATTTTTTTATTGTCTTAATGACGAACGTATCAATGATTTCCTTATCATCGTTCCAATATAAATTCTCCTCTTCAAGGATATCATATATCTTTTCATCCTTCATGATCACTTGCTTATACAGGTGACGCCAAAGGCTCTTATCCTGTTCGTAAGAGTCCTCCGTTGAAGACATATATTCTTCATATTCCTTAGAAGTGATGATTGTATTGTAAAGATACTTAATATAATCAGGCTTATCTTCCCACGTCAGGTGTTTATGAGAGTTAAATTCATGGAGTTGTTTGTTTCGTTCCAGTTGTAAGACAAACCGATTATCGATGAAACGATGACTCAGTACCACGTCATTGTGTGTCACCTTGTTTATTTCCTCCTTCTCATAGAGCACTTCACTAGCATAGCGAGTTACTTGTATGAGCAATAGCAGTAGGTAATTGTATAGGTCATAAGCCTTCCCCATACTCATCAATAATTCCTTTTCGACATCACTACGGCTTTTATCCTCGTTTTTGTAGTAAGCATAAAGCAATTGTAAAGCCTTCAACCTAATCAATGACCTGTTTATCATATACCCTCTCCCTTTATGAATTTAACACCTTAAATTTGAAAACTTTTGCAAAAATACTAAAAAAAAATGAAAAAAGTCTTGGTTATTAGGAAAAAAAATCACAAATTTGCAAAAAGTTTTTTTTAATTGAAGAATTATTATGATTGAGAATGACAGAGAGTTGGTTCACTCAGAAGTAGTGAAAGCAGGTAAGCGCATCTATTATTTTGATGTGAAAGAAAGTAGAAATGGCGACCGCTATCTTGCCATCACTGAGAGTAAGAAAATTGTTTCTGGTCCAACAGAAGCACCAAACTTCACATTTGAGAAACACAAACTCTTCTTGTATAAGGAAGATTTTGAGAAGTTTAAGACAGCATTGGCAAATGCTATCGACGTGGCTAAGTCAGGACAGCCAACTCAAGATGTTGCAGAGGCAGAGTCAGCAGCAGCACCTTCAGGAAGTGAAGAAGTCGCTACGGCAATAGACGATTTAGCTTAAGTGTCCTCAAGCGATGAGTCCGAATAGGGTAGGCCCTATTCAGGAATCAGGAAAATACGAAAAAAAGGGAAGAAAAATTTTCGTATATTGGAAATTTTGCGTAAATTTGCATGCTTTTTTGCAAAGCACAGGTAAATCACCTCATATAGAAAGAGTGATTCGTGTGATGGCGAATTAAGCACAAACTTAATTTATAGTAACACAAAACAAACAAAACAATGAAAGAAATTTCTCTTAACGGTCAGTTACGCACCGACCTCGGTAAGAAGGCAAGCCGTACACTTCGCAAGAGCGAACAAGTGCCTTGTGTGATTTATGGAGTAGAAAAAGACGCAGCAGGCAAACCCGTTGCACAGACATTCGTAGTGACACAGAACGAACTCGCAAAACTGCTTTACACCCCACACGTTTACATCGTAAACCTCAATATTGACGGTAAGGAAGTGAAAGCGATACTTAAAGATTTACAAACCGACTATGTGACAGACCGTCCTATTCACGTGGACTTCTACCAGATAACAGACGACAAACCAATCGTCATGGAAATCCCTGTTAAGCTGAATGGTCACGCAGAAGGTGTGAAGGCCGGTGGTAAGCTCGTACAGATGATGCGCAAGCTCAAGACCAAAGCACTCTACGCAAAATTGCCAGACACCATTGACATCGATGTAACCGATCTTGCTCTTGGTAAATCCATCAAGGTGAGCGAACTCAATTTTGAAGACTATGAGATCGTCACACCTAAGGAAGTAGTAGTATGCAGTGTTCGCACTACACGTGCATCTGCTTCAGCAACTGAAGAAAGCACAGATGAAGCTACAGAACCTTCAGCAGAAGGCGACGCAAAAGCTGAATAATGAAGTATCTGATAGTGGGATTGGGCAATGTAGGTGATGAATACACCAACACCCGTCACAACATAGGATTCAAGGTGTTGGATGCTTTAGCCAAGGCATCCAACATTTCTTTTGACGACAAACGATACGGTTTTGTCGGGAAGGGACGAATAAAGAATGCAGAGGTAGTGCTCTTGAAACCCTCCACCTTCATGAACCTAAGTGGGAATGCAGTGCGCTACTGGATGAATGAAGAAAAGATACAACCAGAGAATATGATTGTAGTCAGTGATGACATCGCTTTACCATTTGGAACCATACGCATAAGGAAAGGAGGAAGTGATGGTGGACATAATGGGTTGAAACACATCGCCTCCGTACTCTCTAGTCAACAATTCCAGCGAATGCGGATAGGAGTAGGGAATGAGTTTATGCGAGGCCATCAGATTGATTACGTCTTAGGACAATTCTCTCCAGACGAGATGGCGCTGATGCCCGAACGCTTAGACAAAGCAACAGAAGCATTAAAAGCATTTTGTCTCTCAGGAATAACATTTGCAATGAATCATTATAATAATAAATAACTATGTTAGAAACAATTTTAAACGTAAGTGGAAGAAGTGGACTCTATAAATTAGTGAGTCGTAGTCCCAAGTTGCTTGTAGTGGAAACACTTGATGAATCAAAGAAAAAACTACCCGTTTATCCCTCAGAACAAGTGGCATCATTACACGATATATCAATATATCTCAACGACGGAAAAGATATACCACTAGGCAAGGTGTTTGAAAACATAAAAACACAATTAGACGGTAAAGAAGAAACCACTATCAATCCAAAACAAGCCACTACAGACGACCTGAAAACCTGGTTTGAGAAGATGCTCCCAGACTTCGATAGAGACCGCGTAAGAGGTGGAGACATCAAGAAAGTGATACTATGGTATAACATACTCATAAAAAATGGTATCACTGATTTCTACGAAGAAGAGGTGGAAGAAGAAAAAATATAAATATAACACATGTTACTTCGTTACTTCGTTACTTCGTTACTTTTTTTTAAACAAAAAAGGCACGTGTCATTCTAAATCATGAAGGATTTTTCACTTTTTATAACGCTTTTTGCAATACTTACGTTGCAAATTGGATGCAAACGCCACCATCATCATGGATATGATGACCTGGACGCAGCAGAATTTGTTGATTCTGGTAATTTTGGGGAAAAGAATGATAATGAATTATCATTAGACACCTCTGCATTAGATAAGACAAACGATGATATCGAAAATAGTCTTAGCGTGAGATCTATAGCTGCACCTAAAGTTTCAGATACCAAGAATTGTATTTCAATCAACCACAAGTATTACTCTTTATCGTATAGTTACATTCATTGTACGCCTATTTGGGTATCTTGGGTTTTGACTTCCGACCACACAGATGGACCAATTCCTCGATCTAGGAAATTCAAGGCAGACCCTTTGATAAAAACTCTGTATAGGGTTGATTGGTATGAATATAGAGGTAGTGGCTATGATAGAGGACATATGTGCCCTGCAGGTGATAACAAATGGAACAAGGATGCTATGTGCGAATGCTTTTATATGTCTAACATTTGTCCACAAGACCCGAGCCTAAATGGAGGCTCTTGGAAAGATTTGGAAGAAGCCAGTAGAGAATGGGCTATTCGAGAGAATGAAATATATATAGTTTGTGGTCCTATATACACAAAGAACAAACGACATGAAAAGATTGGCACAGAACATGCGATAGATGTTCCAGAGGCATTTTACAAAGTCATTCTCTCTTTAAGGAAAGGGCATGAAAAAGCTATCGGTTTCTATTACACTAACTCGTCCGATAGTCAGTCCATGACTAATACAGCAAGAAGTGTTGATGATATTGAAGAGATAACGGGTATTGACTTTTTTTCTAACCTCGACGACAAAACAGAAAGCCGCCTTGAAAGCTCATTTTCTCTAAACGAATGGTAACTCAAACATATTATGTGTTTTAGGGAAATAGGAAAAAGTAACGCGCGTTACTTCGTTACTTCGTTACTTCGTTACTTTTTTTTGCAC
>R20__coassemble_493_pt1 | contig 28671 bp, 15 predicted proteins | sample R20__metabat2_high_PE_015 | metagenome-assembled genome bin R20 | reverse complement strand
GTCTTGATGCAGGTGCCACAGATATAAAAGTGATTGTGACAGATGGTGGAAAGACTCAAATACAAGTAATTGATAATGGGAAAGGAATGTCTGAGACAGATGCGCGTCTATCCTTTGAGCGACATGCTACATCAAAAATATCTTCAGCAGAAGACCTTTTTTCTCTGCTTACTATGGGGTTTCGTGGAGAAGCATTAGCTTCTATTGCGTCTGTTGCTCAAGTGGAGTTGCGAACACGTCGTTCTGAGGATGAATTGGGTACGCAAATATTAATTTCTGGATCACACGTTGAATTACATGAACCTGTTGTTTGTCCTGTGGGCAGTAATTTCATCATTCGTAATATATTTTTTAATGTACCAGCACGACGTCGTTTTCTGAAATCAGACTCTACAGAACTATCCAATATAGTGGCAGAAATGGAACGTATTGTTCTTGTACATACAGATGTGTCCTTTACCTTGATAAGCAATGGCAATGAAATTTATAATCTACCGCGTATAGCACATAAAGATGAGCAATCCGAGAGTAATCTGTCACCGATTGTTCCAAATATTCATCGAATTATCGATGTCTTTGGGAAGAAAATGAGCGCAGAGTTATTACCTGTTGACGTAGAGACATCCATGGTAAAAATATCTGGATTTATATCTACGCCGTCAGCAGTGCGTCATAAAGGTGTTCAGCAGTTCTTTTTCGTGAATGGTCGTTATATGAGACATCCTTATTTCGCTAGTGCTGTAACACATGCTTACGACAATATTATTGTTGCAGGTGATAGACCATCCTTTTTTATAGGTATTATTGTTGATCCAGCTACGCTTGATGTTAATATACACCCACAAAAAACTGAGATTAAGTTTGAGGGTGAACAGGCAATATGGCAAGTTTTATCTGCTACAGTAAAAGAGTCATTAGGGAAATTTGGAGCAGTTCCAATGATTGATTTTAATGTTGAAAATAAACCAGATATCCCCGTGCTCTCGCAATTAAATGGAGATGAGTATAAGAAAAGCGAATGCGAGAAATTGGCCTCTCATGATTTTGCCATTCATTCAACAACTTATAATCCTTTCCAAAACAATAACACAACCCCAATACGACATCCATCGGCAGATTCACAGCAATATACCTTGTGGACAGAATTGGAAAATGGGGAGAATGTTGAGATTCCTTGTTTTCAATTACGTCAGCGAAGCATTGTCACACCGGTGCTTGATGGGATAATGATAATAGATCAACACCGTGCACACGTAGCGATACTATATGCGCAATATATGCAATGGCTTGCAACATATAATCCTGTAGCTGAACGACTACTCTTCCCAGAGATAGTTCAGTTTACGCGTGTTGAATGTGTTACGCTTGAAGATATTTTAACAGATTTGGAACACATAGGTTTTGATTTGTCTAATTTAGGGGGTGGTTCTTATTCTGTCAATGCCGTGCCGTCAGGTTTACATCTTGTAAGTCCTTCAGACTTACTTCATGACCTTGTTTATGCTACGATGGAGACCGTAACTACAGTGCATGATCGGATACAATCAACCATAGCTAATACTCTAGCAGAACATGCCGCTATCAGTGCTGGTCAAATACTTTCTACGAGGGAAATGACTACACTTATCCATGATCTTATGAAGCTTCCAACTCCGCGTTATACAGAATCTGGACAAGAAGTGTTTGAAATAATAAAAATTTAATATGAATAAAATTCCTAGTTTTACAATAGATCACATGACGCTAGAACGTGGTATTCATCTATCTCGTCAAGATAGAGTAGGTGAAAATGTAATTACAACGTTTGATATTCGCATGAAACTACCCAATCGTGAACCTGCACTATCTGTAGAGGCTATTCATACTATAGAACATTTAGCTGCTACATATCTGCGTAATGATGAAGAGTGGAAGGATAGAGTGGTCTATTGGGGACCTATGGGTTGCCTTACTGGTAATTATTTCATAGTTCAAGGTGATTTGCGTCCTGATGATATCCGTGATTTAATGACACGAACTTTTCGCTTTATCGCAGATTTTGAAGGAGAAATACCTGGTGCACGTCCTGAAGACTGTGGTAATTATCGTCTTCATAATTTAGATGAGGCAAAAAAAGAGGCACTGACCTTTATTCAATATCTTTAGGTGTGCCTCTTTTATATGTCCTGAATTTCTTTACCTACATCATTTATTGTTGTGTCTTTTTATTGTTAGTAATTACAATACCTTTATAATTACTATCCACTCTTTGTCCAGCAAGATTATACTTTTCGGTCTGCTGTTTCTCATCTGTGGTCTCTGATATCCCAGTCACATTTTCATCAATTACAATATCAAAGTATTCTTTTGCATCAGATACATTCATCGGCAAATTGAGATATGCGCGATTATTACCTACAGAGTTACCGCCTGAATTGACAAGATAGAATTTCAGACCTGAAGTGGATTTATTCTGTAGAATGAAATTCCTGTAAGTAATATCATCACGTTCTTCATTTTGTTGTACACTTATTGACGCTCCACTATGATTACCCCTAAAGTAATTAATACCATCAATTTCTTCTGCGTCATCCACGATAGCAACGTTATAAGTACCAGGTGCTCCTACTACATAGAATCCTTCTCCTGCAGGCACACTGTTTTCAAAACGATTTATATTAAGGTATGAACCACTTACACCATCACACCAATATGCATGTATGTCATCACGTCCAGTGAAGTCCAAGTTGTATGAACTTGAATATGTCCCTTTACCAACGCTCGTAATGGTTATCTTTACATAAGGATTTTCAATTGCTTCGTTGAGTGCATCCATTGCGTTGTTGATATTATCAATTGCAGTGGTGAGTTCAGCACTTTCAGATTCTACGTCTTCAGCGATTTCAATACCCTCAGTTGCACTCTCGTCAAGGTCTTGTATTAGGGAGATATCAAGCCATCCGTAATCTGGATTAAGTTCATATTGTGTCGTTACATATTGCATAGAGAATTCAGACATAGTAAAGAATACGTGTCCATTCGATTTTTGTCCGCTGTTAGTAGCAGTGACAGTGAAACGCCAATAACGATATGGAGTATTACTTTCAATAGGGTCAGACGTAAAACTCTGTTGTGATGTGGTATTTGAAGGCAACGGATTGGAGTCTGTACTTGTGAGTGTTGTCACATTACTGAAATTCACACCATCATTGCTTCCACTTATTATTATATTTGTTGGCTTGTTCAAGTAGTTATTACCATCTTTTGGACGGGTTGTATACGAGAAAATGAATTCAGACATATCATTTCCTTCGCCAAGATCGATTTGTAGATAATGGTCTGCGCTCACCTTGCCACCATAGTCAGAGTGGAAGAATGTATTTGTATTTCCGTCAATAAGTGCAGGTAAACCACCTCCGTCTGTTTTATTATTTAATGTGTTATAGTCAGCATTTGTGCTAATGAAATAAGCACTTTCACTACTTGTAGATTGAAGAGGCAGTGTGGTCTTCTTTGTTGCTACTTGAGAAACTAATGCTGAAGCCTCATTAGCAAGATCCATTATTGTGTATTTCTGGGCAGTAATTTCTGCTGATTGTACTTCTTCAAGATGCCACCATGAAGGGTCTGAACTAGTCCAACCAACAACCCTATAACTATTATTGCTTGCACAGTGCAGTCCAGCATGCCATCCATTAAGGATTTCCATATATACGGCACCATCATTACGGAATTGAGTTGTGAAATCTTTTGCATCACTCTCATCTTGTGAGTTTGCGCTTGCCCATGTACTGCCTGGTACTGCAGTTATGTAATTGCGGTTATATGAAGCAATGTGATAAGTGTTATCAACAGAACCTTCAGATAACACCCACCACTGATCAGTATATGTGGCATTATCGCTAGATGTTGTAGATACCTTACCCTCGCTGCCATTCAATTCATAAAACATGTGACGTGTTGGATATGCAACATTCTTAAAACGATAACATGCCCCAAGAGTGATTGGAGTACGTGCTGTTTGATCTGAGGTGAGAGATTCTATTTCAGCAAGAATTTCGTCGCGTTTTGCATTACACTGAGCATATAGATTGTTGTCAATTATCTGTTCACCTTCTTGTATTAATGTCTTTAATGTTGCAAGTGCAGTTGTCTGATATAATCCAGGATGCTTTCCGTCAGTGTCTTCCAAGGCGAGTAATTCATTTGCTGAATCAATAGCATCTTGGAGACCACCAGTTAATGCTGCGTGTCCATCAAACCCAGGAATTACTTGTGTTGAGTCACTTGAACCAATCGCCTTTATTACGATAGTACTGCCGTCATAAGTGTCTGGTAAAGTGTAGCTTGCTGTGTTGAAATATGCGAGAAGACTATCATTTTCATTGTAGATGAGATAACCCACAGCACCAGTTCCACCTGTTGGAGTAATAGTAAGACCTTCTTGTGTTATCGTATATTCAGAAGGAACGGTACCATCACCGATGAAGTCTGTGAATTGTCCCACAACGCCATAAGTAGTGTTATTAGACTTTATACCATCTGGCGCAATGCCATCTGCCTCGTAAGCTCCAGCTGCAGCCATACCGGTATAAGGGTCGTTATGATCTATACGGTCTTCAATAAACATGATACTAGAGTTTTTACGATAGCCTTTTGATTTTATCAAGGCAATACATTCGTCAATCTCATCTTGAGTGATATTCATGTGATATATACCGTAGTCATCTATATCGCCAGTGAATGGTACAAAGAAACCCCATGCTCGGAAGAAGTCTGTCAAGTCTTCTTGTGCTATATCGCAACATTTTTCTACAAAGTGGAAATAGGTCTCTTTACCCGTAGTTGCAGTAGATTGTCCCTTATACGAAATCATAGGATCATCTCTAAGAGCCTTAAAGAGGTTAGGATAGAATTGTTTGTTGTGACCTGCGACATGATAATAAAGGAATAATTGATAATACATACGCATCTGACTCCAGATATCTTGTTTCAAGAACACTTTTCCTTGCACATAATCTGCCCCCATATATTCTTCCATTTTGCAACCTTCTGTTACACGAATGCCGTGCATCCACAGGTTCACATTAGAGAAGAGGTTGTTAGAACACTCCATTGTTGCAGGCATACAGATAGGTCCTTGGTGTTGGTGTCCCACTTCATGTGATGGTCCCCAGTCACTACTTGAATTCTTTTGAGAGTTCCAATTGATAAGCCCTCTCATCGTACCACCTGCCTGATAATGGCTTAGATACCAACTACCATACATGTAATAACCATCTGTGGTACTGTAAGCCATTGCAAGGTTGTTATAATAGCTACCGTAGTAGTCATCAGCATTACTACCATCAATCCAATCGTGTGTTACTTGTTTGAGCAATGTGCCATGATATATCTTACCATATAAGTCATCTGCTTGACTATGAAGGATACCAGACAGAGCATGTTCCCAGCTAACCAATTCGTCCCAGTAACCAATAGATTTCAGTATGGTACTTTCAGTGACTGCTGCGAAGAGATCATCTTTGTGTAGATACCAAGTAGCGAAAGCACCTTTGACTTGAATCATAGATACTGCGTCAAACTCACTACTCTGAGCATTTGTACTAAGCCATGCGAATAGTTCACCATCATCCACGCCTTCTTCAAAATACCCATACACCTTACCACCTTCTATGTGGATTTTCATATCTGGATAGTACGAAAGAGGTTGTGTCACCGTTTTTCCGTCTATAGTTTTTACCACATAGTAAATATACATGGCTGTACCATTGTTAGAAGTGACTACTACGTTAAGTCCTTTCTGTAGTTGAGTTCCACTGGTGACGTTATTTTGTAAACTTTCGCCAGTTACACCATTTATGTATAGTGTGGCATCTGTAGGGATATCATCATTTACCATTATGTAAAGTATTCCTCTTTCGTCAGATACTATACCTGTAGGGTTGTTCATGTTGGTGTGTGCATAGGTGAGATTCTTACTAGCCCATTTGTCGGCATCACTATAAGGCTTATAATCGTGTATGCGGAATCGTTTTTCATTTTCTGTCCATGAGTCATTTCTTATTTTTAGAACCATCATCTTCAGTTGTTGAGGAAGATTAAGTCCATCAAGTACAGTAGTTAATTCTTCTTCTTCCATTGATGCATACTGACTGCGAAGTGTTGTGCAAGCACGATCTTCAAAGAGCGTTTGCAGATTTTCGTCTATGGTTGTTGTGTTATTCTTTGCGTCATTGATTTCAGTATAGACAGAATAAGCCTCTTCCAAGTCAACACCATCCACCAACGTCATTGCAAAGGCGTTAACAGCTTTTTGATAGCTAGCATCTCGATTCCATCCTACAAGATGATAACTTTGACTTGCTGCACAATGAGCATATTGTCCAGTACTGCCTTGTAGTGTGTAGTCATCATTGTCATAAGCCGATGTTGCTATCGTGAATTCGTTATTAGAATTCGTGGTGTTAGTTGTCATCTGTTTTGACTCATACACAAGGCTTGACATATAGTGTCGTGTAAACACATTTTGAAAAGTGTACTTACTGCCCGAAGTGTTTGTCACCATCCATAACTGCTCCCACTCATTAGCAGAAGTACCCACTGTAGCAGAGGTTGTTATTTTGTTTGTAGTGTAGTCTTCTGTCACAGCGCGATTATATGCCGCATTGACGATTCTGTACACTTGACCACTTTCTATTTGTGCGAACAACTGTGTTGCGAACAAAATAAATGAAATTAAGGTAATCGTTTTTTTCATTGTGTTATTTTTAAATAGTCTTTTGCTTTAGCTTTTAGTTGTGGAGCGAGCGACTTGCGGATACGTAGAGTCGCTGTACAATTAGTGTCATAATCTTGATTGACTATGGTTGCGTTCATGTCTTTTACAATATGCATCACATTGTTCATGTGATTGAAATCAAATTCTAGATAGATATCTTCGTCTATGGTTTTTTCTATGATTTCTGCGTCTTCAATAGCTGTTGCAGCAGCGGTTCTATATGCAGTGATGAGTCCAGGAGTGCCTAACTTAGTACCACCGAAATAACGTACCACAACTATGAGTGCATCTGTTATGTTGTTTGAGTTTATTTGTCCAAGTATGGGTTTGCCAGCAGTGCTTGATGGTTCTCCGTTATCGTTGGCACGGAAAATATTGCGCTCTGCCCCAAGCATATATGCGTAACACACATGTCGTGCATCATAGTATTTTTTTTGGTATTGTGTGATTATTTTTTTTATTTGTTCAGTGTCTTCCACATGATGCGCAAAGGCCAAGAACTTACTCCGTCTTTCCGTGTAAGTACCTTGGCCTATTTTGCTTGACAATGTAAGATAAGTATCTTGCAAATATCTATTTTTTACAGTTTATGAATAACTATTCCACTGCGTAGTTTTGGTTCAAACCATGTTGCTTTTGGTGGCATTATTTTCCCACTGTCAGCGATATCCATGATTTGTTTCATTGTGACAGGGTAGAGGGCGAGTGCCATCTTCATCTCCCCACTGTCAACACGTCGTTTCAGTTCACTGAGTCCTCTCAGTCCGCCTACGAAGTCAATGCGCTTGTCCTTGCGTAGGCCTTTTATTCCTAATTGTTTATCAAGAATAAGACGTGAGGAAATGTCAACATCGAGTACTCCTATTGGGTCGTTATTATCGTATGTTCCTTCGCGTGCAGTCAGAGTGTACCATCTGCTGTCGATATACAGGCTGAAGTCGTGCAACTTCTTTGGTGCATATTCTTGTGTGTCTTTGTTTTCTTCAGTGTTTTCACTGACGATGAAGTCTTCTTCCAATGCCTTGAGGAATTGTTGTGTTGTTAGTCCATTCAAGTCTTTCACCACACGGTTGTAATCGAGGATTGTGAGTTGACTTGCAGGGAAGCAGACAGCCATGAAATAATTATATTCTTCATCGCCACAATGGTTAGGATTCTGTTTTGCTTTCTCAGCTCCTACGAGTGCAGCGGCTGCACTACGATGATGTCCATCTGCTATATACATAGCAGGCATCTTCTCAAATGTTTCAGTGACGAGTGCGATGTCGACGTCATCAGCTATACACCAGAATTGATGACGGAATCCATCGATAGGTGCCACGAAATCATATTCTGGTTCTTTAGATGTGACTTTTTTGATGAGGCTATCAAGAACCTCGTTGTCAGGATAAGCGAAGAATACTGGTTCTATATTGGCATTATTCACGCGCACATGCTTCATACGATCCTCTTCTTTATCTGCACGAGTGAGTTCATGTTTTTTTATTTTACCAGTCATATAATCATCTACGTACGCACCAACGACCAATCCATATTGAGTTTTGTCGTTCATTGTTTGTGCGTAGATATAATATTGTTCTTTTTCGTCCTGTACCAGCCAACCCTTGTCTTGGAACATCTGAAAGTGCTGTGCTGCACTTTCATAAACCTTTGGGTCATACTCTGACGTGCCTGGTTCGAAGTTAATCTCAGGTTTAATGATGTGATAGAGAGATTTCTCATTGTTGCCGGCCTCCTCACGCGCCTCTTCTGATTCAAGCACGTCGTAAGGTCTTGATTCCACCTCTTCAACTAATTCTTTTGGAGGACGTACTCCTCTGAATGGTTTTACTATCATCTTGACTTAGTTGGTTTACTTGTTAACTTGAAATTTAGTGATTCCATCTTTTAGGTATCCCACAATTTGTTTTGCCGCAGCGATGCCAGCATTGATGTTTGCTTCTGCTGTCTGTGCCCCCATTTTTTTAGGTGTTGAGAAGTATCTACCTTCAAATTCTTTGAATTTTAGGTCTGCGTCAGGCATTATGTCTGTGATGTATTTAATATCTGTGCGTTCAGCCATGAGTTCGAGCAGTTCGTCTTCGTTGATGACTTCTTTGCGTGCAGTGTTCACGATGATAGCACCTTTCTGCATCTGACTGACTAATGCTCTATTGATACTCTTCTTAGTCTCATCAGTAGCAGGTATGTGAAGGCTGACTACGTCGCATGTTTGGAAGAGTTCCTCTTGACTATTCACTGCATGTACTCCAGCAGCCTCAATCACTTCTGCAGGACAATAAGCATCATAAGCATAGCAATCCATACCAAATCCTTTGGCGATGCGTGCCACGTTACGTCCCACGTTGCCGAAAGCGAGAATACCAAGGCGTTTGCCCATGAGTTCTGTTCCGGCCTTGCCGTTGTAGAAGTTACGTACTGCGTAAACCAACAGGCCGAACACCAACTCTGCTACGGCATTTGAGTTTTGTCCAGGTGTGTTCATAACAACCACCCCATGTTTTGTTGCAGCGTCCAAATCTACGTTGTCATATCCGGCGCCAGCACGAACGACTATCTTGAGTTGTTTTGCAGCATCAAGCACTTCGTTATCTATTTTGTCGCTTCTGATGATTACGGCATCAACATCTGCTACAGCTTGCAATAACTGAGCTTTTTCTGTATATTTCTCAAGGAGTACAAGTTCATAACCTGCAGCTTCTGTTTCTTTTCTTATTCCTTCCACTGCCACTGGAGCGAAAGGTTTCTCTGTTGCAATTAAGACTTTCATTGTGTTTGTTGTTTTGATATTAGTGTTGTGCTTCAAACTCCTTCATGCAATGTACGAGTTCTTGAACTCCTTCTATAGACATAGCGTTGTAGCAACTTGCGCGGAAACCACCTACGCTACGGTGTCCTTTGATTCCGACCATTCCTCTTTCTGTAGCATAGTCGAAGAAGTCTTTTTCCAGTTCTTTGTATTCGTCGTTCATCACGAAGCAAATATTCATTACGCTACGATCTTCCTCAGCCACTGTTCCACGGAAGAGTTTGTTGCGGTCGATTTCTCCGTAGAGTAAGTCAGCACGTTCGCGTGCACGCTTATCCATAGCTTCAACGCCACCCATTTTCTTTATCCAACGAAGGTTCATCAATGCAGAATAGATAGGTACTACAGGAGGTGTGTTAAACATACTTCCACCATCTATATGGGTTTGGTAGTTGAGCATTGTTGGAATTGTGCGTTCTACCTTACCGAGTGCTTCATCTTTTACAATGACGAAAGTGACGCCAGCCATAGAAATGTTCTTCTGTGCACCACCATAGATACAGTTGTATTTGCTTACGTCAACTGGACGAGAGAAGATATCACTTGACATATCTGCAATCATTGGTATTGGAGAGTCCAATTCCTTACGGATTTCAGTACCATAGATTGTATTGTTTGTTGTGATGTGGAAATATTCAGCATCAGTAGGTATAGTGTAGTCTTTAGGAATGTATGAATAGATACTCTCTGCACTTGATGCTACCTCTACTACCTCTCCAAACAATTTTGCTTCCTTAATAGCTTTTTTTGCCCATACGCCCGTGTTGAGATATGCTGCACGTTTGTTGAGGAAGTTGCATGGAATCATGCAGAACTGCAGGCTTGCACCACCACCGAGGAAGAGTACAGAATAGCCTTCAGGTATCTGAAGCAGTTCTTTGAAGAGAGCTACAGCTTCGTTGAGTACTGGTTGGAAATCCTTTGCACGATGGCTGATTTCCATGAGTGAAAGACCTGAACCATTAAAATCCAAACATGCTTGAGCAGTCTGCTCAATCACTTCGCGTGGCAGGATAGAAGGACCTGCATTGAAATTGATTTTCTTCATTGTTTATACTTTTATTTTAATTGTAAATTGTTTTAATATATTCCGCACAAAGGTAATGAAAAAAAATCAATCTGCAAGTAAAAACCTTTCTTTTTTATTTTTTGAGCAGATTTTTGATTATTTCCATTTTTTTCTCCTCCGGCAGATGTATGTCTATCCAATGTATTTCTTCGCCTCTGCGTTCCTCCATACCCCTAAACCAGGTCATTTGTCGTTTGGCAAATTGGTGAATGGCAATCTCCAGCTGTGTTACCATCTCCTCGTAGGTGAGTTCTCCGATGAGGTAGAGCGTCACGTATTTGTATTCAAGTCCGTACCTGATGAGTCGTTCTGCAGCGATGCCTTGGTCCAAGAGTGTTTTTACTTCCTCTACCATTCCCTCTTGCAGTCGTTCTCTCAGTCGTTTTGATATTTTTTCTCTTCGTTCGTCTCTGTCGATATGTAATCCTATGATGATACTCTCCACTGCAGGCATCACCCGTCCGTCAAATTCGTAGTTTTTCAGAATGCTCTCTATGTAGAGTCCTGTTCCCCCACATAGGATAGGTTGTTTGTTTCTTCTGCAGATGTCTTCATAGGCAGAGTGGAAGTCATGTTGAAACTGATAGACGCTGTATCTGTCGCCAGCATCAGCTATATCTATCAAGTGATAGGGTATGCTGTGGTATTCGTTAAGGTCTTTACCTGTTCCTATGGTCATCCCACGAAACACCTGTCGAGAGTCTGCACTGATGATTTCTCCGTCCAAAGCCTCTGCCACCATCACAGCAAACCGAGTCTTACCACAAGCAGTTGGACCTAATATGGTCAGCAGTTGTTTATGATCGTTCTGTCTGTTCATCTTCTTTGTCTGATGTCTGTCGGCTGCTGAAGAGTATTTCTCGTTCACGTTTTTGTGCTGCCTCACACCATTCTCCAGGAGTAAATCTCCAATGTTTTGTTGGTACGGGGTCATATTCACCTTGATCGCGCAGATAATTCAGTAGATAGAATCGTATATCTCGTTCGCTCACCCCTATGGTACGCCTATCAATTTCGTCTTTGCTGAGTCCGGTTCCTTTCGTTAGCAGTTCGCCACCTCCGTTGATTCGATAGGCAGTGAGAGCCACCTTATATTCTTTATTTTTGTCAAATGGTGTGCCGTCAGCCATACTTATGACATTCACTTTCTCTCCTTCGCCCTTGCGTAAGTCCACTTCGTAGCAGATGCCTGCAGCAGAGTCAAAGTTAAATAAGAAATTCTTAAATCCCATCCGGTTTGGGTTTTTCTTCATCGGTTGCAGTTGCAGCATATCGTCGTCTGCACAGCTCATCTGATTCACCCACTTGTCATAACTACAATTCAGGTAACGTAAAATCTCATCACCCTTCAAAAGTATGGTGAAGAGTCTGTCCTCAAACCTATACAGATTAAACAAATCGCTATTATGCAAGACGCCAGCATTGATACGTCCACTGAAGAAGAGTGGTGCAGCCATTGATATATCTGCTTTTGAGGTGGATAATTGTACTTTATGAATGAGATCAATATATGCCGACGGACCGAAGTAAGCATCTTGGATGCAGATATCGTTCAGTAGTGTACCCACTTCTTCTTCTGCAAAGGCCTTTACGGCAGCGAAGTCCTTATGATGATATGTTTGAAAATCTTTTGCATGCATATTATGCATTGTCCCCACGTAACACAAGTTACATATTTGGTCGTATTTAGTGACCTTACCCTCAGCGTCAAGATTGAATTTCACCTGTACTTCAGCCACACACTGAGCATAACTGCCAGGATTGACACATAACACGCTCTTGCCTGATGGCGACTCAATCTCCTCCATGTTACTCGTGTGATCATGTCCATACAAAACGAGATCAAATCCATCTACTTTTGTCACCATGTCTCTCACGGCATTCTCACGATAGTTTTCTTCTATTATACCATCATCCATACCACTATGCAAGAGGGCTATGATAAAATCAGGATTATGTGTCTCACGCACGTGCTTCACCCATTTCTCCGCACTCTTCGTTATGTCTTCGAATTCCATACCCGACCACACCGTTTTTGGCATCCAGTGTGGGATGGCGGGTGTTATAAATCCAATCACAGCCACCTTGATACCACTACGTTTGAATATGGTATAAGGTTCAAAATAGGGTAGGTGGGTATCGCTATGCAATACGTTTGCTCCGAGAATAGGGTAGTTACAATCTCTTACGAACCTGTCAAAGAGTTTGTGTCCGCCTTCTATGTCGTGATTTCCGAGCACCCCCACATCATAACCGATGAAGTTGCACATATCTGCAACCCTATGACGTTTGCTTTTAGATATGTTGTTAAAATAATACGAGGTAGGTTCGCCCTGTAAGATATCACCTCCGTCAATCAGGATGAAGCTGCCAGCGTAGCGTTTCACCTGTTGAGCCACGAACGCATGTACTCTCTGCAAGCTACCCTTTCCCCATCTCGATTTACGAAAATCGTAAGGGAAGTAATTGCCGTGAATGTCCGAAGTGAAGATGATTCTGATTTTTCGAATATTTTCCATTCTTTTTTATTTTTTTGCGAAGATACATTTTTTTTCTGACATTTGCAAAAAAGAACTACAAATACAACGAAAAAAACGTTTTTTTTTAAAAAAATATGGTAGTACGATTTTTTTTTTGTATATTTGTAACGAATTTTATTCTAAAGGAATTATATGCGAAGTGATTGGGCACGCATAATTAAGAACTTACTTGATGGCAGTGGGCTTACTATCTCTACGGCAGAGAGTTGTACGGCTGGAGGCATAAGTGCTGTTATAGCCTCCGTCGATGGTGCTTCAGTATATTTCTTAGGAGGAGTAGTCTCTTATGCAACCAACCTGAAGACAGGTATCTTAGGCGTTCCAGAAGAACTTATTGAGAGATGCGGTGTCGTGAGTAAGGAGACTGCAGTGGCAATGAATGAAGGAGTGCGACGACTTACCCATTCCGACGTAGCCGTTTCTGTGACCGGATATGTTGGTGCGTCAGGAGGTGATGATTTTGTTCCTAACGGTACAGTGTGGATTTGTGTAGGATCGGATGCTAACACAGTCACGAGGGAGATGCATGTTTCGTCGGACCGTACTGCCAACATCCAGTCTGTCATTGACACAGCACTTGCGTTGACAGTAGAATTTATTTCCAGTCAGAAAAAATAATAGATAAAAAAACAAAAAAAATATGTCACCATTATCACAATCACAATTAGGTATTTTTTACGCTTGTCAAGAGATAGACGAGAAGAGTGGTAACTATCAGATACCAGCACTGTGGCAGTTGCCCCAGTCAGTAGATGTCTTGCGATTGAAGGATGCTCTCGAACAAGTGGTTAAGAATCACACTTACATCCTCTCAAAGATAGTGATGCAAGATGAAACTGTAATGATGGAATCGGTCGATTACTCTGATGACGTCGTAGAGTTGAAGTCAGTACAAAGCATAGACGATGTGCGTGGAACGTTCTGTCGAACCATGGATTTGATGCACGACCGATTATTTCGCATGGAGATCTATACGACGCCTTCCGCCAATTATCTCTACATGGACTTCCATCATATCATCATGGATGGTGCTGCGTGGATGGGTGTGTTATTACCAGAGATAGACAAAGCGTATCGTGGTGAACAACTATCGACAGAGATACTGACAGGCGATGATATTGCTAATGAGGAATTGTTTCTTCGTCAAAGTGATACGTGGCAGACCGAACGCGACTGGTATCTGAATGAATTTGCCGATGCAGAAGACTTGGACTCTATGCCCACGCAGTCATACATTGACCGCGATGATGATGACAGAGGTTTGGTTGAAACTATATTCCCAGTCAGTATAACGCAAGAGGCGTTAACGTCTATTTGTGAGAAATACGGAGTGAAAGAGAGTGTAGTCTTTACAGCTGCATGGGGTAAGTTACTTGCCAACTACACCGCTGAAGACAAAGCTTTCTTTGCCACCATCTTTACCGGCAGGTCCGACATCCGCACCCGTCAAGCCATCACCATGATGGTACACACCATGCCCGTCTTCATGCAGATGCGTTCAGATATGACCATTGCAGAATGGTTGCAGACGGTCAGGACTCAACAGAAGAACACACGTGAGAAAAGTGCTTATTCTTATGCCGATTTACACCAAGACCTTGGTGTTCGCAGCGACATAATATTTGCCTATCATGGTAAGGTGGTTTCGGCGTCAACGGCACATCTGACAATTGATGGCCAGACAATTGACGGTGACGACCTTCGAATAGCACGTCCAGGCATCACCCTTGATGGACAGGTCATGCTTGCAACCAATGCCATTGACAACCACACCTATGACCTGCGGATAAGCTATCAGAGTGCAATCTATTCTGCAGACATCATTGCAGAGATGGCCGATGCTTATGGTGCCATACTCCAATCAATGGCAACGGTAGAGACGGTTGGACAACTGGCAGCCGCATCAGAGAAACAAATCACTTGGCTTGATAAGCGCAATCCAGAGACATTGGCAGAATATTCCGAACACATTACCTCCATTGATTTGTTCAGAGAGAATGCGAAGAAGTTCCCACGCAGAGAATGCTGCGTATTTGAAGATAACAGATATACTTACGGACAGATCGATGCTCTGACCGATGCGTTGGCTTCACAGATACAGGAAAAAATTTCCAGAAGTCACGATGCAGAACCACCAGTAGTAAGTTTCATCGTTCCACGAAACGAACTGATGGTGATAGTGCCGTTAGCTATTGTTAAGGCAGGTTGCACATACCAACCGCTTGACTCCAGTTATCCAAAGGAGCGTTTGAACTTCATGATAAACGATGCCGAGGCACAACTCTTCATCCGTACGGAGGAATTTGAATCGTTGATTGACGACTATACAGGTGAGACAATGGTGGTTGACGTGCCAATGATTCAGAAGATGCAGATCTCTGCTCTGAATAAGTTACCAGCGCTTACCCCTGACGACACAGCCTTCCTCCTCTACACTTCAGGCACTACAGGCACCCCTAAGGGTGTGATGCTCAGCCACAGAAATATCATGGTGTTTGCACTCAACCACGCTAAGTTGCAGCAGATGGATGAGAACTGTAGGGTTGCCACCTATGCATCATACGGATTTGATGCTTATCAGCAGGATTTGTGGGTAGCCATGGTGAGTGGAGCCGCGTTGTGCATCATCAGTGAAGACATACGTTATGACCTTACAGACCTACACGACTTCCTCCTGAAGGAACACATAACACACACGTTCATGACCACACAGGTAGGTACTCAGATGGCAATCAATTACCCCGACATCCCAGACTTGAGAGTGTTCTATGTAGGTGGAGAGAAACTCGTCAGTATTGACCCACCGCGTTATCGTTTCGTGAATGGTTATGGTCCTACGGAGACCACTGTTTATGTCGCTTGCTATGAAGTAAATAAGAATGAGAAGAACATACCAATAGGTTATGCCACCGACAACACACGTCTTTATGTGGTAAATAAGGACCTACAGCGTGTACCGATGGGTGCAGCAGGAGAGCTGCTGGTGTCAGGCTTGCAAACTACCAAAGGCTATCTTGGACAACCTGAGAAGACTGCAGCCTCATTCATTGACAATCCTTTCACCGATGGCACGCCTTGCATGACGAAAGCTTACAGAACTGGCGATATCGTTCGTTATCGTGAAGATGGGGCTTTGGAATTTATCGGAAGAAAAGACGGACAAGTGAAGATTCGTGGCTTCCGCATAGAACTCAAAGAAGTAGAATCTGTCATTCGTGATTACCCAGGCATCACTAATGCCACCGTACAAGCATTTGACCTTGAAGCCGGCGGTAAAGCCATTGCAGCATATATAGTTGCAGAAGAGCAGATTGACACACAATCACTGAATGCCTTCATAGCAGCCCAGAAACCACCTTATATGGTACCTGCTGTAACCATGCAGATAGAAGAGATACCACTTAATGTAAATGGGAAGGTAGATAAGAAGAAATTACCGAAGGCAGTAATGACGGCCACGACGAATGGTGACGCGCAGACCAACCAAGTAGCTGCACCACTCAACCTACTTGAGAAGGAACTGGTTGATATGGTAAGCACCATCTCTGGTTGTCAGGACATCTCCATCACCACTCCGTTGCAATACATTGGTCTGACGTCTATTTCCATCATAAAACTCTCCGCACAACTATACAAACATTTTGGCATCAACATACCAAACAAAGTGCTTATGCACGACGCAACAATACAGTTGATAGAGAATAAGATATTAGAACAATTACTGTCGCCACAAGAACAAACACACCCACAACCAGCAGTCACTATAGACACACCGTCTCGTTCTCGTAGTTGTCCACTCTCCAACGCCCAACTCGGTGTCTATTATGAGTGCTTGAAAAATCCTGAGTCAACAGCATATAACGTGCCAACCATCATCACGTTCCCAACACGCATCACCTCCGAACAGATAAAATCGGCCGTTGAGAAAGCAATTGAAGCACATCCGTTGTTGCTCGCGCATTTTGATAACAGCGCAGACCCAACTCTTCAGAAGATTGATGACGCAGTACGTCCTGTGGTAGTCATTTCCGAGCAGACTGTTGACGAGCTCAAGCAGAATTACATACGACCATTTGATTTATCACGTGGACCGCTTTATCGTGCCACCGTCTCTGGCAACTCACTCTTGCTGGATGTTCATCACCTCGTGATGGATGGTAGTTCGTTGAGCATTCTCGTTAGAGATATTTGTCGCAGTTTAGATGAACAAGACGTAGAACCAGAGACTTACACTTTCTTTGATTATGCAGAAGCCGAGAACGCAACAGATAGTTCTGTCGCTGAAGCATATTTTGAGAGTCAGCTCTCTACAGTGGATGAGGCTACATCGCTCCCAGCAGACTTGCACGGCAACGAACAAGAGGGTAGGGCAGCCTATGCTCATCAGGTTGTTGACCACGACTCAGTGGAAGCGTTCGCACGTACGCATGGTGTCACTCCAGCGAGTGTGTACCTTGCAGCCATAGAATACCTTGCTGCTCGCTACGGCAATACTAAGGACGTGTGCATCTGCACCGTCTCCTCCGGACGCAGTAATGTGAAGACATCCGACACGGTAGGTATGTTCGTAAACACATTAGCGTTAGTCTCTCACATATCTGATAAGTCAGTAGATGCTTATATTCACGAAGTAGCAGAGAACTTCACCCGCACTCTTGAAAACGAGAATTATCCATTTGCAAAGATTTCTGAACGATTCGGTATTGATGCAGGATTGGTATTCGTCTATGAAGTAGGTGTCATTGAGAAGTTTACCGTCCGTGACGAACTCGTCACTACGGAGCAGATGGAGTTGTCAGCACCTAAGTTTAAGGTGACCATACTGGTAGAGGAATACGAAGGAAACATTTGCTTCTCAGCAGAATATAATGATGCACTCTATTCAGCAGATATGATTCGTCGAATGCTGGAGTCACTCAACCAAGTGCTTAATAATATGCTGTCCAATCCAGATAAACAGATAACCAACCTATCTATTGTTTCACCATCACAACAGGCAGAGTTGTCCACTATGAACAGCATAGGCACTGCGCCACTTCCAGTACGTCTCTTCCACAGAGGCATGGAGTTATGGGCAGAGAAGGAACCGGAGCGGATTGCTTTGATTGCAACCGACAACACCCTTACTTATGGTGAGTTCAACAAAGAGGCCAACCGCATTGCGAATGCATTGATTAAGAAAGGCATCAAGAAAGGTGATGCAGTGGTAGTCTTGTTACCACGCAACAGCCACACCATCTGTTGCATCTTCGGAATTATGAAGGCAGGTGGTGCCTTTATCCCTTGTGACCCAGAGTATCCTACAGAGCGCATTCAACTCATCGCAGAAGACTCAGGAGCACCATACGTCGTCACTACACAACCGTTAGTTGGTAACTACGGCAAACGTGGCGTTTTGATTGACGACCTGATAGCAGAGACTGACGACACCCAACCAGACGTAGAGGTATTGCCAACGGATTTGGCCTACTACATTTACACATCTGGCAGTACGGGCAAACCAAAAGGCGTACGAGTGGCACACTACAACATAACTACTTTCGTCACCACCAGTCCGTCACACCCTATGCGTGCCATGATGGAGGTGTGCGAACGCTTATGTAGTGTCTCAACCATTTCGTTTGACGCATCTATCTGTGAGTACGGGATGGCGTTGTTCAATGGTCGTACGTTCATCTTCTCCAACGAAGAAGAGTCTAAAGACCCATTAGCATTGCTTAGTCTCATCATATGCACACAACCCGATTATTTCGGTTGCACCAGTTCACGAATGTTACAATACATGGAACTCCCTGAGTTCCTTGCCTACATGAAGAACTTCAAGTGCATCCTTCAAGGTGGAGAGAAGTTCTCAGACATACTCTTAGCGAGACTGCGTGAGGTAACTAACCACTGTGTGTTACTCAACGGCTATGGTCCTACGGAAATCTCTATTGGTTGTAACTCCGCTGACTTACAGAATGCAAAATACTTGACCGTAGGTAAGCCACTACCAAATTACACGGAGTGGATTATAGATAAGGACGGCAACGAACTGCCAGTAGGTGTCACAGGAGAGTTATGTGTTGGTGGTGAGGGAGTCACTCAGGGGTATAATAATCTGCCTGAAAAGACTGCAGAGAAGTTCATCACTTACCGTGGCATGCGTGCCTTCAAGACGGGCGACTATGCTCGTTGGCTTTCAAACGGTGAGGTCGAGATACTCGGACGAACCGATAACCAAGTGAAACTGCGTGGACTGCGCATCGAACTCGGTGAGGTAGAGAGTGTCATAACGCAGCAAGAAGGTGTGAAGAATGTGCTTGTGAAGATTTGCAACATACAAGGGCGTGACCACCTCAGTGCTTATTTCGTAGCAGACCACCAGATAGACATCAACGCACTGAAACAAACCATCTCTCGCACGCTGACTGCCTACATGGTACCTACGGCCTATCTCCAGATGGATAGTTTCCCTATCACACCGAATGGTAAGATTGATTTCCGCAATCTCCCAGAGCCACTCCTTATTCAGAGCAGTAGTGAATACGTGGCACCAGCCAATGCTACAGAGAAGTTCTTTGCAGACACCTTCGCACAGGTGCTTGGTCTTGATAGGGTAAGTGCTACAGAGTCATTCTTTGACGTAGGTGGTACGTCGCTCGTAGTGATGAAGGTAGTCATTGCTTTACAGAAAGAAGGTCATCAGGTGAAGTACGCAGACGTCTTTGCTCACCCAACACCACGACAACTCGCTGCGTTTGTTGGGAACGGGCAGAATCAAGAGCAAGACCCCGATGCTGATATTAAGGATTTTGATTATACAAACATAGACAACCAACTCAAACGTAATACATTAGAACGCTTCAGACAAGACAGCACACTCCGTCCACTTGGCAACGTATTGCTGACGGGTGCCACAGGGTTCTTAGGTATTCACGTTCTGAAATGCCTCATTGAGCAATACCCAGACTCTACCATACATTGTCTCTTACGCCCAAAGAGAGGTGTCTCTGCAGAAGAACGTCTTCGTCAGTTGTTGTTCTATTACTTCGAGATGAACCTTGCCGATTTGTTCGGAAAGCGCATCTTCGTTCACGAGGGTGACGTGACCTCACCCATCACCTTGTCCGAACCTATTGACACGGTGATGAACTGTGCAGCCATAGTGAAACACTTCTCCAAGGGTACAGAGATAGAAGACGTCAATGTAGGTGGTGTCAGAAACTGCATAGACTTCTGTTTGAAGGCTAACGCACGTCTCATACAGGTAAGCACTTATTCCGTTGCAGGTGCGGCTGTGAATGGAGTGCCAGACGTGGAGGTCTTCAATGAGCAGATGCTCTACGTAGGGCAGCAGATTCACAACCAATACATTCACTCCAAGATCATGGGTGAGCGCCTCTTGCTTGAAGCCGTAGCAACACAAGGACTTGATGGTAAGATTATGCGTGTAGGTAACCTCTCTGCTCGCAGCGAAGACGGTGAGTTCCAAATCAACCTCAAGACAAACAGTTTTATGGGACGTCTACGCATCTATCAGATGTTGGGCGCTGTGCCTTACTCTGCTTATCAATCCCCAGTTGAGTTCTCACCTATTGACCAGACGGCAACAGCCATCTGTCTGCTCTCGCAGACCAACAACGACTGCACCGTTTTCCATCCTTATAATATCCACCCACAGATGTTGGGCGACATATTGAAGGAAATGCATATAATTGGAAAGACAGTCAATCTGGTTGAGGATGAACAGTTTGTAGATATAATGAACGTCGCTAAGTCGGATGCTGATAAACAAGAACGTCTCTCAGCCATGTTGGCTTACGAGAACAACGACACCAAAGACTTCATCAGAATGATTCCTGCTTCAGGCGATTACACCATGCAAGTCCTCCTGCGTCTAGGCTTCCGTTGGGACCCTACCTCATGGAATTATGTTGATCAGTTCCTCCGTCAGATAGATGGTTTACGTTTCTTTGATTTATAAAGTTTTTATGAATAAAATCATTCCATTTAATCGTCTCCTGCCACGAAAGAGCATCGCCAAGGTGTCTCTCGTATTGCTCTTGGCTGTGGCAATCATCGTCGCTTCCATGCGGTTGACTATTAACATGACTGAAAAGCAGATGAGTGATTATGCTGAGTCAGAAGTAGAGTATACGTCTGCAGCTATCAAGGAATTGACAGACGATATGTTTATCACAGACAACTGGATCTTCAATACTTTTCTTTCTGGAATGACGATGATTGACTGTCAGTTTGACTCGCTCTCTGGCGAGTTCAAGGTAAGACACACGATAGACAGCAAGACATTATCTCAGTTGACCACCACAGACGTTTACAGACGATTGAAGTCGTTCATGGAATATAATGACGACTACTTGGATGCTATAATGATATTTGAGCCCCATGTTCTCAAGGATGCACCCGACGGGATTGCAGCCGCCATTTATTCTTTTGGTGACAACGAATATAATCTCCTTGACGAAGTTGACATTTTCAATCATGACTTATATAAGGCAGTAAAGGAATATGACCGTCCGCGTCGTACGACAGATTTCGTTGGGAAGGACTCCACATGGGTGATGACTACGGCAATACCACTCTTCGATGAAAAAGGCACTATCGTGGGTGAGTTCTGGGTGGACTGGGATCATCATCACACTTCACAGGAACTTCATCAAACCACTCTCAATAACAGTATGATGTTGGCAATCATTGATAATGACTGTCGCATCATTGCCAGTTATGACAGCGTGAACAACGGACGCCAACTGTTAGATGTGGCAAGGGAGATAGACAAGAGTGCAGGTGTTGACCAGTGGTATGACGACGTGGCGGAACATGTGAAACACAACAACTACAATGCCTTTAAGAGCGAACTTGAAGATGGTACCTATATCACTTATGTGTCGCCCATTGAGAAGACAGACTATAAGATATTGTTTGTGAAGTCAGAAGATCAGATTTATCGTGTGACACACAAATTCATTCAGTGGTCAAACATAGTCATGCTCATAAGTATCCTCTTGATTTCTCTCTGTCTCATTTACATATTTCATGTCTTCAAACGTAAGAATGATGAGAATGGTCGTATGGAGAGCGAGCTGAGTATGGCATCAGAGATACAGCGAGGCATTCTGCCGAAGAATCCTACGTTGATTAACGACGACGACTCCTCCTCCCGCCCATTTAATATCTTTGGCTTTCAGCGTCAAGCTAAGTCCGTAGGTGGAGACCTCTACGATTTCGTGCAACGAGGTAATCACCTGCACTTCTGCATTGGCGATGTGAGTGGCAAGGGTATGCCAGCAGCTCTCGTTATGACCGAGTTGTGTAGTCTGTACCGTTACATAATACGCAACAGTCAAGACCCTCAGGAAATTGTCACACTCATGAATAAAGCCATCATGGAGCGCAGTGATGACTCAATGTTCTGTACCCTCTGTGTAGGTGTGTTAGATTTAACAACGGGTATGTTGGAGTACTGCAATGCTGGACATAACCCACCTATTTTCATTAGCAGTCAAGAGTCAGAATTGACCGATTCGGTGCGTTTCCTTAAGGTCATACCTAATATGCCAATCTATGCTTTTGATGATTATGCCTACAAGAAAGAACAAATACAACTAAAGCGTGGTGACCGTTTATTCTTCTACACAGACGGAGTAACAGAAGCACGCAATCTCAAGGATGAGTTCTACGGAGACAAAGCAATACTCTCAATCATCAAACGCCTCTATCATCAACCATTCAACACCTTGGTTGATGGCGTCTTGACAGACCTGAAGGCATTTACACAAAAAGCAGAACAGAACGATGATATCACAATGCTGTGCGTAGAGTATAGAGTCACCCCATCAACTACCTCTGATGCCTTATGTGCGCCGAGAGGAGGGTTTCCAAAAACTTTATATTATGATAACATAAAAGATAAAGTTACGGAGATCGTTGATGCAATCATAGAGACTTACGGCATGGAGAAAGATATGCGTTTCCGTCTTGCTCTTGAAGAACCGATACAGAACATCTCTGATTATGCTTACGAGACTGACGGCCCACTTTGGGTTGAGTCTGAGAGGACACGCTCCGATGACGATAAGTCCCTCATATCCATCACACTCATCGACGCAGGCAAACCATTTAATCCACTTGAGACGGACTCACCAGACCTGTTTGTGCCGTTAGAAAAACGTGACGTCGGTGGACTAGGCATTCACTTCACACGAACCATAATGTCAGAGGTGACATACACTTACGAAGACAATAAGAACAAGTTAAATTTAAAATATACAGAAGAATGAAAATCAGCGTAACAGAAAACAATGGTCAGACTGTGATTTCCGTAGATGGTATGCTCGACAGCTCATCAGCACCACAGTTTCAGGAAGAAGTAAATGAATTACTTGATTTAGGTAAGACAGGTAACGAACTGAATATAGCCGTTGACCTTGCCAACATGTCTTACACCTCGTCACAAGGCATCCGTACCATCCTCACACTCTTGAAGACGGTGATGGCACGTCAGGGTAAGTTAGTCTTCCGCAACATACAACCTGCCGTGAAGGAAGTGTTCGATATGGCAGGCATCAGTCAAGCCATGGTGATAGAATAATGAAGAACAAAAAACTATAAGGTTGTGAAACGTCTTTTTCCCGTCATACACGACTGTGCTGCACTGAGTGAGCTCATCCAAGAGATAGGTTTCCTACCACTCTTGGACAGTGCTGTGCCCGGCTATTCTGCTATGGACATAGTTGATGAGTATTGTCGTTACTCAGTCGATCCCGACGAGGGATTTGATTGGCCACTATGGGAGTGGAAAGGACCAATCATCCTTGAAGGCAACTGTGTGTATGGTAAGTTCTTCGATAAGAAAGCAGGGTTCATCAGCTTGGATTGGTGGTCAGACTTTTGCAATTATCGGCGCAACAAGTACACAGCCCCTGACGAGGAGAGCATTGAAGGCATCATACTCACCATCTTGCAACAACATGGTAGTATGATTACCCGCGACCTACGTCGTGCGTGCGACTTCACAGGCAAGGGCATGCGTAGTAAGTTCGATGCTTATGTTACTCGTCTCCAGATGGCCTGTCGTGTGGTGACAGAGGACTTCATCTACCCCAAAGACAAGCACGGCAACCAATACGGTTGGGGGTGGTCATTGCTCATCACTCCCGAGACACTCTACGGACCACATCACTACCGTTGTCCTCGCACTCCAGAGCAGTCTCGCGAGAGACTATACACCCATTTCCATGAACTCCTCCCATCAGCCACCGACCGCCAACTGAATAGATTGATTGGCTGAGCATTTCTATGAAGACAAAAACATTCATTTTTTTAGACAATTGTGTAACATAAAAATATATAAACAATGAAAAAAGCATTTTATTCTACAATGATGGCAACCGTCCTTGCTACTTTGTGTGTATTGACAAGTTGTAACAGTAATCAGACCACTGAAGGATTGAAACACTCCGACCTTGTGAAGGTGGCAGACTATCTCTATGAGATTTCTTACGAAGACCTCGACGACAGTCTCATCTCTATCATGTCCGACTCTTCTCGTGCTTTCGTAGCAGTAGAAGGAGCATGCTCATCAGTACGTAATGGCAATTTCCACGGTCGCAATCTCGACCTCTTCTACAACGATATGTGTGAGACGGTCGTGCACGTAGCAAAGAGTGAGAATCGCTTTGCTTCACTTGCAGTCTGTGCAGGTAAGGCAGAGTTCACACCAGAGTTCATGGAAAATCTCCCTGAAGAGATGTACGCAGTGCTGCCAATGACTGTCATTGACGGCATCAACGAGAACGGTGTCACATTCAATGTGAACGTAGTGCCAGGCGACGACACAGCACCTATCACAGGCACCAACCCAGAAGGTGAGAACCTCTCCTGTGCATTGGCAGGTCGTTACATACTCGACCGTGCAGAGTCTGCAGCCCACGCAGTCCAGTTACTTGCCGACCGCAATATGATGGGTAGTTTCGGACACTACGGCTTGCACTATATGATTTCCGATGAGAAGGAGACTTATATAGTTGAGTTCGTTGACAACAAACAAGTAGTTTATCGTGGCGAACCAGTTTCAAACACCAACATAATGACCAACCTCTTCGCCACCAAGTTACCTGAACTCACACCAAATGCATCAGGTGTAGAGCGTTACCAGTTGCTACAACAACACTACGATGAAGGCGCTACCCTTGAAGGGATGTCACAACTGATGCAACGCGTGAAATACACCTTGGCTTACGACGTCAACACCAATCCGTTCTGGTACTCTGAATTCGTCGGTAACGGCGTGACCATCTACTCCACCCACGAAGAACTCATGGCAAATGCGCAAGCAAGCATAGAGAGTTGTCGTCGTCACGAACGTGGCATCGGATTCTGGCAGACGGTGAACACGTCTGTTTATGACATCGCAGGCAGGAAACTCAGACTCTACATACAAGAGAACTACGACAAACATTACGATTTCGAACTGTAGAGATGACAATACGTCCAGCCATACAAGATGATGCTGCTTACATAGCAGAGAGTGTGTTTCGGGCATTCCTGATTGACCTTGACACGTTCTCTGCAGAGCAACGTCGTCATCTCCTGACGCAGATGACTGACGTCTGTCGGCGCACAGACACATTCTATAGCTGGACAAATACACTCGTTGCCGTTCTTGACAATCACCCCGTAGGCATACTCATCTCCTACGATGCGTCACGCTATCGCGCAATGAGAAACACCACCTTCCCACTCTTGCGTGCCTTCATGACACCATTATGGGGGGAGGACTTCGACCAGATGGACGACGAGGCAGGAGAGGGAGACTATTATCTTGACACACTGGCAGTGAGTCCCACCCATCGTCATCAAGGCATAGGCACAGCATTATTACGTCAAAGTCTTGCTACCGCTCAGTCATTGTGCCTCTCAGCGTTATTGGCTGTAGATCCCGTCAATACGAAAGCACAACGTCTCTACACCAGTCTGGGATTCGTCCCACTGCAACGGAAGCATATCTTTGGTGATGAATATATTATGATGACAAAAAAATAAATAGTTATGAAACGAATTTTTGCATTATTTGTTTTCTTGTTCTTCGCCGTTCTTGGCGACAACCTACATATCATGGCAGCAGACAATCGTGAGTGGTCACACCTCATGCCACGTCCAAAGACCTTGAACCTGATCTCTGCCGACAACGTGAGCGCAGAGGTCGATATACGTGTCAACAGAGTCACAGACGACGAACTGGGACTCTTCAATCATAACGTACCAGGATTCCCTAACGAGGGCTATAAACTCAACATCACCACAGACGGCATCACCATCACCTGCGCAGACACCGTAGGTGAGATACGTGCGCGCCAGACTCTGTGTCAGTTGCTTACTAACGACTCATACCCTTCCGTCTATATAGAAGACTACCCAGCATTCAAGGTGCGTGGTTACATGCACGACGTAGGACGTTCATTCATATCTGTTGACGAACTTAAGAGAGAGATAGACCTCTTGTCGCGCTTTAAGATAAACGTGTTCTATTGGCACCTCACCGATCACCATGCTTTCCGATTTGAGAGTAAACTCCATCCACAGGTGAACACCCACTTCACCTCTACACGTTGGCCCAATCAATACTATTCACAAGACGACTGTCGCGAACTCTCTCACTATGCTGCAGAACGGGGCATGGTCATAATACCTGAGATAGATATGCCAGGACACAGCACCAGCTTCACCAATGCGATGGGCTATAAGATGAGTAGCACACAGGGTAAGGCTACACTGAAAGACATACTCAGCGAACTCGTTGAGGTATTCGCTGAAAGCCCTTACATACACATCGGAGGAGATGAGACCTCTGAGGCAACACGTGACTTCGTGAACGAGATGGGCGACTATGTGCGTGGACTGGGGAAGAAAGTCGTTTGCTGGAACCGTTACAGCGAGAGTCCACGAACCTTGGTCGATACAGGCATGAACGTAGATATGGTCACCAACTGGGCATCAAACGGCACACTCATCAGCGGACTGCCTAATATAGATATGCGCTATAACTATGTCAACCACTTCGACGTGTTCGCCGACGTGGCAGGCATCTACCGCAGTACCGTCTTCGGCGTCGAACGTGGCACCGACGATGTGGCTGGAGCCATCACAGGCATCTGGAACGACCGACTAGTAGATTCCGAAGAACAAATCATTGCACAAAACAACCTCTATGCCGTAGCACTCGCAACAGGTGAACGTGCTTGGCAAGGTGGAGGAAAACAATACATCGAACAGGGTGGGGCATACATCCCTAACGAAGGAGAAGAGTACGACGACTTCGCTGACTGGGAAGACCGTTTCCTGTATTATAAAGACAAATGGTTGAGCAACGAACCAATCCCTTATGTCAAGCAGACCAATGTGCGTTGGAACATAAGTCAGCCATTTGCAAATAACGGTGACGGCACAGCCAACTTCGCAGAGATAGAGGGCGCGTCAGACCTGACAACCATCACTACTGCAGCCACCGTCACAGGCGCAGGCATTTGGCTGAATCATATCTGGGGAACAGTCATTCGTGGTGCATTAGGCACGGGCGTAGGTTCTCCAACCAACCAAACACGCTACGCATGGACTTATGTCTATTCCGAGACCGAACAGACCGTAGGCGCACAGATAGAGTTCTATAACTACAGCCGTTCCGATAACGGTAAGGTACAACAAAATGGTAAATGGGACCTTATGGGTAGCCAGGTATGGCTCAACGACGAGGAACTACTTCCTACGTGGCAATGGACCAACGCAGGACAGACAGTGAGCAACACAGAAACCCCACTCGGCAACGTCAACTTCCCGGCACGACAACCACTGCAGGTACAATTGAAGGCAGGATGGAACAAGGTGCTTCTCAAACTGCCTTGGGTGAATGCCGGACAACAACGCACTGCCAAGTGGCAATACACCTTCGTCTTCACCACACTCGACGGGAAGAAAGAGATAGAAGGACTCGTTTACAGTCCACGCAGAATACTCAATCATGACGAAGAACTCCGGCATCAACAGATAGAAATACTCCCCGTCACAGGTTCACTCATCAACAGCAAGAACGTAACAGGAGGAACATGGAACAACCGCTGGATAAGTACTCAGGTCTCCCCACAGTTCACGCTCTACTGCATTGAGAACAACATACAAAACAACGGAGGCTATCTTGACCTACGCAATGGCAGTAACGTCAACAGTCGCGATTTCACACTCTCCTGTACAGAAGGTTACAAAATCACAGGTATGACTGCCACCATCCATAATGCCACATCAGGCAATAACCAAACACTCAACATAGAAGGTAAGTCATTCACCTCGACCGACACCGACCAAGATATAGACGTATCACTCGATGCCTCCACCGTCACCCTCAACATCACCGGCACCAACAAAGGCATACTGATGAAAAACTGGGTGGTGACCTATGACCTATTGACAGGGATTGAGGGGATTGAGGGGATTGAGG
>R20__coassemble_486_pt1 | contig 28909 bp, 34 predicted proteins | sample R20__metabat2_high_PE_015 | metagenome-assembled genome bin R20 | reverse complement strand
TTTGATGTTGGTGGTGGCTATCTATCTTTTCAATTTCCGAGATTAAACTATGATAGTGAACTCTGATGAACTTGCTTCGCAGTTTCCTGAAGATTGGCAATATATGCTCGCTCAACAGGGGTCAATTCGCGTACTTGATATTTTCTGTACTCGGCAAGTGCCTTCTCTCTTGCCTGCTGAGCCGATATACTGCCTGGGCCATCAAGCACCTTTGCTCCATTTGCAGAAAGGATATTATCAAGAAGTACACGATAATTGTACATTGTCATAGGCTTGCGAAGCATAGCTTGGTTTTCTGCAAAATCAAAAAATCCAGATACCATATTATTCAGGAATCGCAACTCCGTCTCGCTCAGATAGTTCTTCGCCACAGTCACATCAGCCGCAGTCGGATGAGCACCTTTAAATGATGTCAATCCCATAAAGTCTTTATCACCATCAGCACGATTAAAAATAACCTCAGCCGCAGTTTGACCATGAGTAGCAAAATGTAGTTTATTCTGTGAACGTACACGATAACCTACAGCAATGATGAGGTCGAGATTGTAGTAAAAAGGCGCTTTTTGCTGAAATTCGGAATTTCCGAATTTCTTTTCACAGGCATCTCTAGACAGTTCTTTTTCTGAAAATATATTGCCTATATGTTCATTTATGGTGGAAGTAGCCTTCCCATACAACTGTCCTATCTGCTGCTGGGTAAGCCAAACAGTATCTCCATCCATCGACACATCCAGTCTCACCCTTCCATCTTCAGAAGTATATATTACAATCGCTCCCTCTGCTGATGGAACCATGAGACCATTTGTTTGTTCTTCTGTCATTTCTTTACCATTCATTTACAGAAGAGTTTTCTAAAACCAAACCTCCTCTCACTTCTCTCACTCCTCTCACTTCTTTCCGAGTTTCCGAGTTTCCGAGTTTCCGAGTTTCCGAACTCCTCTCACTTCTCTCACTTCTCTCACTTCTCTCACTCCTGTATAATACCTTTATCAACGTCCACTATACATCTTCTCATAGTACTTCTCGTACTCTCCACTCGTTACGTTATCCATCCACTCCTCGTTCTCCAAGTACCAACGTATTGTGCGCTCTATGCCCTCTTCAAACTGCAACGAAGGTTCCCAACCCAGTTCTCGTTGTAACTTACTTGAGTCAATAGCATAACGGAGATCATGACCAGCACGGTCAGTCACGTAGGTGATGAGGTCCATATCAGGATATACCTTTGTTCCGTCACTTTGTACAGTCGTTCTACCAAGCACATCATCCACCGTCTTGATAATGGTCTTCACGATGTCTATGTTCTTCCACTCGTTGAATCCTCCGATGTTATATGTATCAGCAATTTTACCATCATGGAAGATGATATCAATAGCACGTGCATGATCCTCAACATATAACCAGTCACGCACGTTCTCTCCCTTACCATAAACAGGCAATGGTTTGCGATGACGTATGTTGTTTATAAACAGCGGTATCAGTTTCTCTGGGAACTGATAAGGTCCGTAGTTGTTGGAACAGTTAGTCACGATGGTAGGCAATCCGTAGGTATCATGGAAGGCACGTACGAAATGGTCACTGCTGGCTTTTGATGCAGAATATGGTGAATGTGGCAGATACTTCAAATCCTCCGTGAAGAACTCCTTACCATAAGCCAGGTGGTGTTCTCCACTTGATGCCTTTGTAGTAAATGGAGGTTCAATACCTTCAGGGTGAGTCATCTGGAGCGCTCCATAAACCTCATCAGTAGATATGTGATAGAAGCGCTTACCTTCAAACTTCTCTGGCAATGTCTCCCAATAGAGTTTTGCTGCCTGAAGCAGTGAGAGCGTACCCATAACGTTAGTCTGTGCAAAAGTGAAAGGATCTTTTATTGAACGATCCACATGGCTCTCCGCAGCCAGATGTATTATACCATCTACCTTCTCATCTTGCATCAGTTTATATATGCCGTCAAAGTCACAGATGTCCATCCTGACGAACTTATAGTTAGGATGGTCTTCTATATCCTTGAGATTAGCAAGATTCCCCGCATAAGTGAGTCTATCCAGGTTGATGATGTTATACTCAGGATATTTATTCACGAATAAACGTACCACGTGGCTACCTATAAATCCAGCACCACCAGTAATGATAATGTTTCTTTTCATATTTTATTTATTTTATTTGTCCTCTCTCGTTCCGAGTTTTAAAATTTTCCCACCATCCAACTAAATCGGTTACTTTCAACCAATTTACATCCACAAAGCAGTATAATGATTGACAACACATATATCGTGAGATAAAAACACATTCCAGATAAGAAAAAATTAGAAATTTGGAAAATAGATGAGTATAATTTCATCAGTCCACAAACTACAAAAGAATGCATCAAATACACAAATAGACTTTGCCGACCAAACAATTTTAAAAATTTAATTCTCTCTAATTTCTTTGCAACTATTAGGATCAAAGCTGTACCACTAATGACAAAACCTATATGAAACACTGCTGTAAGAAAATCAATCTGTATGTAATAGTCTACTGCAGGAAAACCAAGTTTAAGTCCAAGTATTTGCCACAATATCACGATTAGAAAATACGGGACAGAAAACATGGCTAAAGCATTGATATTCAATACCCCCCCCACTTATTAATTAACGGTATCGGCATATTATACTGATGAGTTTCAAACTTCTTACAAAGGTTGCCAAGTGCAAGAAATGGTAACATTACAAGTGCGTGTTGGAAACTCCAAAAGTTAGTTATTTGCGTATAATTGGATATATAAATTCCCGTTATGAACAAGGTCAACATAATACTCCATCGCTTCCACTCGTTGTTAATATATTTATTAATTACCCAATACATTATTTTTGTTACAAACAAAGCCGGTAAGAACCACGGCATGTGGGTTGTGAAATAGCCGAGAGTCGTTTCAACAATTGCTGCAATATCTTTACCTATTATCCATCCTGTTAACCATGCAAAAGGCAATAATATGAATGCCGGAAGAATAATGGTTCTAAAATTCTTCTTCACAAATGGTAGAAACGTTTCATTCCAACTGGTGCAGAATCCTGTGATAAAAAAGAACGTCTGCATAAAAAACACACGATAAAATGGTGTGGAATACTGAATCACAGGAAAGAAATCAGTTTTGATATCAAAATGATTAGCAAAGATAATAAGATGTCCCCATATCAAAAAAAACATCAATAAACCTTTTGTAGTATCAAGATATGATATTCTTTTATTTGTCATAATATTTCTAATCTACTAACTTTCGCTTTCAATTCTCTGTTCATGATATAAATCCATGTACTTCTTATAGTTTTTCCCTTTTTCAAACTTAGAAGTCACCCAATCAGTCAAGACATTTATATCTCGTGATTGCGACAAAATAGTAAAGGTTGCGTCAAGTAACGCCTTATAATCCCCTGTTTTTACTGCCACACTCACCGAATTATCAACGGTTTCTTTTAACCCCGTTGCATCATAAGTCACCACAGGTGTACCACAAGCTTGACACTCTATATTGATTGAACTGAGTGTGTCCTCTCGTGAACAATTTACCATAACATCAGCTACACTGTATAGTTGTGCCAATTCATCAGCATCGGAAGTAAAACCGAACGAGATGACATTTTTCGGAAGAGTCATACCCCCTCCACCACCTCCAAAAAGAACCAATATATTGTCCTGCGGTAAATGCGAAGCAAAATAATTAAATGTCTCGGCATTGATGTCCGAAAGCCATTTAGTTGCTGGACCAAGGATAATATGACGCCCTGAAGCAACACTCAATAGTGACTGAATTTTCTCTGTTTTAGGAGTGGATGGCCTAAATATATTGAGGTCAAAACCGTTATATATAGTACGAATATCCCTTCCCTCTAACACAGGCGACTTAGCTGCCTCACCAGCAATCCACTCCGAACAACCTACGACAGTAAGCCTAGGGATGGCACGAAGATAGCGTAAGCGATCACTCCATATCTGTTGCGAACTATCTCCAAACCATGCCGGAGTATCATGCTTTTGACAATCATGACAGCCCCGTTTCCACTTCTCACATCCCACAGACACATAATGGAAACACCCTCCAGTGAAGTACCAGCAGTCGTGCATCGTGATGATTGTACGTATGTTATGTTCTGCCAGATAGCTTAACAACATATTCAAATTGATGTAGTTACTATGCAGATTATGTAAGTGTACTACATCTGGTTGCAACTTATCCATCCAATGTAAGAAACGACGAGTAGAACAACTGGAAAAGTATGCTTGACATCCATGAAGACGGCTTAATAAAGCGTGCGACTTAGCATCTACAAAATTACCTACATGATACCCATTAGGAACATCACGCTGTGTTGTAAGAGAATATGCCACATAAGAATCAACACCTTCAGATGTCGATATTTGTTGAATATCACGGACAATTTTGCCCGTACTCCCGCGTCCCCAAGTGGCATTAATCTGCAGTACCTTCATATCCTTCTTTAGTCTGCCTACTATCGTCTCAACAAATGCAACTTATAATACACCTTCCCAAACCCATACCACCACATAATCATAGTGGCATAAAATAACTTCTTTCCATGTGCCACACGTCGCATATATCTATAATTATCACGTATGGTCCGTTGCAATAGTTTAATATCTTCTCCGTATGGATATCCACTCTGCGATGCAGCTTGAAGCAAATACATCTCGCTACAAGCATATACACCTCGCACAAGATCATAGTGTTGTGGCCACTTCTGCCTTACCTCCTCAGTAAGTATTGCCCAAGTCTGGTGTCCCGAGAGTTTCTTTGCACCGAATGTCTGATGAGAGATACTACTTTCCACTTCACGATAGTGATAGAGCTGACGCGATGTAACAGTCACTTTGTTTACCTTCTGTAACACTGCCCAACAAAAGAGAGCATCTTCACCGTACGAAATTCCACAATGGAACTGTTCATTGTGTAATAAACTACTTGAAAGTAGTTTATTACACAATGAACCCACGAAGTATCCATGATGAATAAAATCCTCTATTGCTTTTTCTTTTGAAAGATCTCTTACACTATAAGGGGCAGGAGCCAATGGAGCGTCATTCATCACACGATCACACATCACGAATTCACTATTGTGTTCCGCAGCAAGCCCCACTAAATACTCCACCATCTCCAATTCTATCCAGTCATCAGCATCGACAAAAAGCACATAATCTCCTTTGACATGTTTCAAGAGTTCGTTGCGTGCTACTGCCACCCCCTGGTTTTCCTGGTGATATACTTCCATCCAAGGATACTGCGCACAATACTTCTGCGCCAACGCCAGCGACCCATCTTTAGAACCATCATCTACCATCACCACCTGCAGATCCTTATATGTCTGCCCGATGATACTCTCTAAACACGCAGAAAGATACTTCTCTGCATTATATACTGGAATTAAAATTGTAACCATTTTATTCGGAAATTCGGAAACTCGAAAACTCGGAAACTCGGAAACTCGAAAACGCGGAAACGCGGAAACGCGGAGATTGAAAGAATGAGGAAATGTCTCATTTCCGAGATTTTATTTTTTGTGAAACTTTATTTACTATAGTTACTAAGATACGAAGAATACGGTCTATGTCGTTTTTTAGTGCTTTATATTGTTAAGCCGACAAATATCCATTGTCGTAGAAAAGACTGATCCAATTTTCTGATTCTCTGGCTTCTTTTAAACTTATATTGGTCTTAGATAGGTAGTCGGCATCGCTCTGTGGGTGTTTGGCCTCATTCATATTGGCATTTATACTTGTTGCGCTTCGTAGCACTTGTAATCCAAGAGTACTAACGATATCCCTGTCTGCTTTTGATAAATTACCATCGTTCAAGAATTTATATAGTCGGATAATCCTACAGGAAAAGTCATAAGTTAAGTCCACTATATCAACATGAAGTGCAGATTTCTGTTCCTCACTCATCAGAGGCTTCACCTCACACTCAAATCTCCGCTTACCTAAATTTTCCATACTCAATTCCTCAATTCCTCAATTCCGAAGTTCCGAAGTTCCTCACTTCCGAAGTTCCGAGTTTCCGAAGTTCCGAGTTTCCGAATTCATATCCACATATTCACTCACCGCTAATGGTCGGAACACTTCGCCGTGGAGAAGCATATAGTAGATTATGTGCGACAGGTAGAGTTTATCTTCTATCGCGATAGACTCAAATGTCTGGCAAAAGGTCTCAGCGCTTTCAAAACCATAACCTCCAGCACTGAATAGGTGACCGATAATGCGCTTCTCGATGATATTGGTAACAAAACCGCTGTCGTCAGCAGCTACGTAACTCTTGTCCTGCGGATTGACCCAACTAAGATTTTCGAGAGGAAAAACAGCGACCTCGTTTTTCCCACTACACTCACAGCAGAAACTGCTGTCGGAGTCCTTGATGAAGATGCTACCGCTGAGATGCTCCTGAAGGATAGTACGATAGATGGTCTCAGGTTCAGATGCTGTAGGCGAGTCGAGTACTACGATTTGGGCATTCAGATCAAGCATCCTAATCTGTACTTCAAGACGCTCGGAAAGGAAATAACGACGATCGTGCTTTGCCAAGATAACGAAACAAATGCGATCGAACTGCTCAAGAGGAAGTCCCATTATGGCTTCAATGCACTGCATTCTGCCACTACGGCCGATGGTGAAGGCTACTGGTATCTCCTCACCATAGCGAGGATGGTCAGCTGCTATAGGTATGATAAGACTATTCATTGATAAGTCCTCCCAAAATATTTTCAAGATACTCCACTACCCGCTGTTCTTTTGCGTATGGCAGTATGCGGAGGATATTCATAAGTTGCATAGTACGATAATACCGTTTGTACCAATCGTACTTCGAAGAAAAATAGTGATCCAACTCCTTATCCACACAATCGCAGGCGATACGGAAACGCACACGATCGTAAGGTTTGGTATACATCAACGGCGACCAACGGAAACATGTGTCCTGACGGATTTTTGCAATATCCTGAAGCGGAGTCTCAATGAACGAGTCAAGGAAGTCTATGAGGTAGTAGTTGTTGCCGTTGAAGAGGATATTGGAGAAGGTGAGGTCACCGTGGCAGAGCCCAACGGGAAGCATCATATCCTCTAAGTTGTCGAAGATAGACTGCGCCTTATTGAGTATGACCTCAGTCTGCTGTGACGAATTGGTCACTTTTGACCTCACCTCCACAAACTTGCTGCGAAATATATCGGCCGAGACACGCTGGAGTGTACACTCCCCCACCTCATAGTCAATGAATTTCTCCAAAGCCTTGATAAGGTAGTTCACCTGTTCGAAACCGGCATGTTCAAAAAATTCTATGAAGTTAAGCGAATAGACATACTCCATCTTTACCGTAGTCTGTGTGTCAGTACGGCAGATATCAAACACCCGTGGGATGCGGATGTGCTGGTATTCGTGCTGCGCAGCACGACGCTGTTTCTCGGCCTGTAGTGTCAGACGTTCGAGGTACTTCGGATCGACGGTTGACTTATATACAAACAATCCGTCGTCTTCCTTCGCTACGTCTATCTGACATCCACTATGCCCTTTTACTTCTATTTCCATAAAGGTTTTGAGTTTAATTTCTGAAAGGGGAGGCCTCACTTCTCTCCGAATTTCCTCATTTCCGAGTTTCCGAACTTCCGAACTTCCCCAAACCACTCCTCCGTTACTCTCATACATTCCGCACCACTTGTCATTGCTGCCTGGATACCAACTTCGGAATCTTCGTATATCATCGTCTCTGACGGAGTAACACCTAAATTCTGCATTGTCAGCAGATATATCTCCGGATCGGGTTTGGCCTTTTTCACATCATCGCCAGCATATATAAGGTCAAAGAGGTCACCCACATGCAGATACTCAACCACGTTCATAAGGTTCTCTTTCCGTGCAGTGGAAGCAATGGCATTCATTCCTCCAGAGTCATGGTTCTGCCTAAGTATCTCAACAAGCCTATTGTTTAGTCTAAGATGGGCGAAGAACTCTGGATAATAGTTTTTCTTAAGCTCACGAATTCGCTGCTTTGTGACCTCATCCGTGATACCCATCGCCATCATAAAATCATCGTAGCGGTAGCCAAAACACTCGCGATAACGCTCCTCTGTAAGGTTCAATCCCACTTCATAGAATGCCTTCTGATAAGCCCTAAAGTTAGCCTCAAAGGTATCAACCAACGTTCCGTCGAAATCAGTAATTATTGCGTTACTCATAGTCACTTCCTCACTTCCGAGTTTCCTCACTTCCGAGCCTCATCAGTCCCCAACTGACAGCATAGCTCAACACTATCGTCCAGAGGCCGATGAGCCAAAGGTTGTCAGAGATGAGGATGAACCTCGCATACACGCCTCGGGTTGCTGCAGAGAGAAACAGAGCATGAACGAACCACATATATACCGACTTATCGCCCAATTCCATCATCACCTTCCTCAGCCACGGCATCTCCCAACAGGAGAATATGGTCAAGATACACAGAATGACAATCGGAGCATACAAGATGTCAAAATTCAGTATGTTGATACCAGCGAAACGACTCTTAGCGAAGAGTACTGCAAAGATAATCAGTATCGCAACGATCGCCACCCAAAGACTCTTTGGAAAGTTAATCTTTTCAACAAGTCGCTTTCGAGCACACAGGTAACCTATCAATATAAGTGGTGTCCACATAAAACAAACCCATAAAGTGTGCCAAAGAGGTTTTGTGCCAAACTCAGGTACCAACCCATGTATCACTATCAATGCCACATAACTAAGTGCAGAAAGCACCACAGTATAGAGATATGGACGTCTATCAACTAACCTTCCAAAAAATGGCATTACTATCATTGCCCAAATGTACAGGAACACGAACCAACTGACCCAACAAAGCGATTCAGACACACCAAACATATTAAGTATCAATTCTTTACCCCCCCCCCACATTGATTCATCACATGCTGGTACAGCCAGCAGGAACAACACCATCCAGAATGCCGTCAGCAACTTCTTGATATGTGTGAAACTATAGAGAAAATCCTTCTTTTTGCTGAAGGCATATCCATAACCAATCATAAAGACGAAGATGCCAACACAAATCTGCAGTGAACCCATAAACCTAATAAGTTCCTCATTATGATTCATCGGCAGATCCACATCATACCATCCGCTACCACCAAACACGTGGAGCAGAATCATGAAAACGATAGCACATCCTTTGATGACAGCCGTCATCTCGCGTGAAAAATTCATAAGTTATTTCATTTCCTCATTTCCTCATTTCCGAGTTTCTGAGTTTCCGAATTTCCGAATTTTCTCTCTCTCCTCTCACTCCTCTCTCTTCTCTCCGAGTTTCCTCATCAACTCCTTTGCCACGGCTGGGCCGTTGAAATGCTCACGGGCGAACTCATATCCCGCATTGGCTATGCGCTCCAGTTCCTCCTGGTGTTCCGGTTGTTGGTAGTAAGAGATTTTCGCCTTAAGGTCGTCGAGAGTACCATCGTAGCCGATATAGTGCACCCCCTCCTTCATACCATAGTCCTCATAATAACCTATAGTCTGACCGATATACGCACATCCACACGACATCCCCTCCACGAATCCTATGCCAGGAATTCCCAGCACCTCCTCTCCTATAATACACATCTTGTACTCGTTGAATTTCTCCACCATATCGAAGGAGAAGTATTTTTTCTGCTGTGCAGCGTGAGTGGAGTTGTAAAACACCTTATAATAGTGCTTAAGTTTGCCGTCGGTAGGCAGATAGATCTTGGCTGGAGTATCCTCTTCGTAGTTGGCATTGTAGCACTCCACCCAAGGTTTCAAGGCTTCTGCATTGTCGAGAATCTGCTTGCGCGATGGCTGGTCGCAAGGGTCGCCGTAGGTGGCCAGGAACTCAGGATGCTTCTTGTAGGTGATGGTACCCGTGGAGAACACCTTGCATTCACGCTCTGCAAAAGGTTTGATGCGCTTGAACCGAGGCGCAGCCACAAACGGATGTACGATGAACGACTTGTCGTACCATCCATAGTAGCGGCGGAAGATCTCGGAATACCTGCCAAGGTCGCATTCGTTGAAAAGCACATCTGGCTTAGCCGCCTTCATAAGGTCTGAATCGCGCTGCTCACCATGGAAATGGAGAGTGCTCACGGCCTTGAATGCAGGTATATCGGCAATCTCCTTGAGCGACGATGCCACGATGCGGTGAGAGATGACAATGTCGTCGGGCCGTATCTGCGAAGCCTTGCGCAACACCTTCACCTTCGACTGTGATATGCCGTTCTTGTGCATAATCCATCGGTGTTCCAAGAATCGCAGCGAGTCGAGGAAATGCTGGATCGGCCGTGGAAGGTTGCTGGACAGAGAAAATCCATAGCGATTGATGAAGGTACATACCTCATAGTCCGGACTTTCAAGCAGATAATCCAACAGATACTTGTGCTTGATGGCACACGAATGCTTAAACAAAAACTTACTGGCTGTCTTTACCAAAAATTCATTGGCATGCAAGTTGACGAAAATTATTCTTTTGCTCATATGCTACTGCTTCTATCTATATATCTTGCTGGTTGTGATACAACCAGAGTATTATCAGGTACATCCTTGACCACTGTAGTTCCTGCGCCTATAGTCACATTATTACCAATTACTACACCACCAACAACATTGGCGCCAGTGCCGATGTGTACATTGTCTCCTATCATTGGACATCCGTCTATATCATAGCCCAACGTCACCTTCTGATTAATCCAAAAATTCTCACCGATGCTACGAGCAGTAATTTCACAGCAGTAGCCATGTTGTATAAACACACCCCCCCCCTCAATCCTCAACTACCTTCTATATTTAATTCTGTATGCTATTTGGAGTAACAGCGGAAAGTATATTGCTATGATAGCACGAAAGCGATTGCCAGTTCTGGTTATAGTTTTGAGATATTTTGTTGCATACTCTCGCACAAAGTGCTTTATCTCCTTTTCGTCACTCAATTTCTGCCCAGACGATAACATTGAGTACAGATCTCCATAAAACCACTTCCACCTCATCCGCATCGCCTCTTCGCCAAATTGCTCCATGCCCTTCTGTGAGCAATCGGACACGATTCTGTCAAGAAGGATTTTCTTACATTCGTGAACCTTCCTCAGTGACGTAGAGTGGCACTGACTTGCACAATTCTGTATATAATGATATTGCGTAGTCTGTAATTTCACTAATAGTTTGACTCTCTGCAGTATCTGCCATTGAAGAAAACCATCTTCATAGATAGCCATATTTAGGTTCCAGTCCAGACTCTCAAAAAGAAATCGCCTGTAAAGGTTCCCACACATAATACCAGTCAGATATATATGCTCAAAGAATCTCTTGAAAATCTCATCACCCTTCCAAATGAGATATTCATACGGACCACTTTTTGACAACGTCTCTTTTGTTGTGATTCCTGATACCAGCATATCGGCATCTGCCCTTTTCAGGTATTCATACATATTGAGCAAGTAATCAGGTTCCACCCAGTCATCTGAATCGCAGAATGCTATAAAATCACTTTCAGATTGCTCAATACCGTATTTTCTTGCAGAAGCCGCGCCACCGTTATCCTTGTGTAGGACCAGCAACCTCTCATTGCATGCTGACAGCTCGGTTAAAATCTGCAATGAAGAATCCGAAGACCCGTCATCAATTGCAACAACTTGATAATCAAATAATTGCCCCCCCCCTACTTTGATTGAGCAAACAATCAATACAGCGTTCAAGTGTACTCGCTGCATTGTAAACTGGGACTATAACTGCTATTTTATCCATTCCTTTTATGTTTTATGCATTTCGTTCCTATCCATAGTTTTATAACATCCCAATACAAATTTGATTTGCCTGAGGCTTTTATTTTTTTCAAGAGATAAAACTTAGTGATAAAATCCCATAACGACAAAGTCCGGTAACTATGCTTTGCCATTGCTTCTATATATTTTTCTGCAGATGCCACCTCTAACGGAAACCTATCCGCCAGCCAACTCTTGAATGCCACACATGCCATAACTTTCTTTTTTGAAAGTTTTCTAGACTCATCTCCAGATGTGTTTATGTCTGATTGGCGGAATCTGAAAGATGGTCTGCGAGTATATGCGACACCGTTAGACGATGCTAAAATAGTCGTAGCATCATCGCTGAACCAGGCTACAGGCATATCGACACATCCTCCTGCGGATTTCACTATATCTGTTCTGAATACGTTGTTTTGCATGCAATGAATCAATGTCCCAGAAAAAAGGTGAGAAATATATTCGCTACAGGAATCGAGTTCATAGTCGTACTGTTCCGTATGGATAAGGCTTCCATCCTTCCATATTCGAGATATTTTCGCATGCACAAGACCAACATTCGGGTACTTCTGCAACAGATCATCTACTTCAGACAAAAACCACGGTTCCCACTCATCATCGTCGGATGCCATAACGAAATATGGTGTATCACACATCTGAATGAGAAAGTTCCAATGAGGAACAATTCCCATATTCTTCTCATTTCGCCTGTAAATAAATCTGTTATCCCCCCCCCACAACTTCAGCAAATACGCTGTATAACTCCTCAGGAGAGCAATCGTCTGAAACGATGCACTTAAAATCCTTGAAGTTTTGATTTTTGATACTCTCTAAAGCTTTACGGAAATACTCCCTCTTATATGCAGGAAGAAGAAATGTATATTTTGCCATATCAATATGTGTGTCTATATATATTTAATTCTTTAGGAGTTTTCTTATTTCCGACCTTCCTCTCACTCCTCTCACTATAAAAATCACGCATGTGATTTCGTGATTTCGTGATTTCGTGATTTTTTTGGTCACCAATAAAGCCTTGTATTTTGAATAAAAAAATAAAAAGAAAATAACTCTGTTTATATAATGCTACGCATATCATTCAATATTTTTTCGCGAAGCGAACCGACGACAAACCGAATACAATTAAGCTTGCTTAAATTGTTGAGGTGCGAAGGAGGAAGACAGAAAGTCAATTTTTATCCCAGAATGGGGATATTTTTCAAATCTGTTTATATGACCTCATCAGAGGTGGTGAAGGGAGTCTGGATTGATTGTCTATAAACTTGTTTATAAGCAGACAAGCCAGAATCACTACACCAAAATGCGTAGCATTATATAAATAGATTTATTTTCTTCTTATTTTTTCTTCTCTCTCTTCTCTCACTCCTCTCACTTCTCTCTCTTCTCACTCCTCTCACTTCTTTCCGAGTTTCCTCATTTCCGCCATCAGTTCCTCGGGAGTGCCATAACTCCGGAAGTCCTCCATAGGAGCGAGTCTAACGCACTCGCCTGCAGAGAGCATGTAATTATAGAGCAGTGAAACGTAGTATTCTTTTTTTGTGAACTCAGGTTCATCAAGCAATTGATGCGCTACCTCCTTGAATCGCTTCCCCGTACTGAAAAAATAAGCACCACAAAGTGCATGATTAGAGATGACTTCTTTCTCGGCAGTGCGAGTGACAAAGCCATCCTCTCCTAGTGCTGCATAAGAATAACGAGGATCATCACTCTTGAAACTCACCAATGCGCCACCATCAACTCGATCTGCTGGCTGACAGAGGATGTCTTTTATTATATTAATAAATTCATCACTCCGAAACTCGAGGTCACAATCCATCACTATGACAGCCTCATCATCAGAGATAGCGCTCTCAGCCATTAGGCAGGTCTCCACTGCACCACGAGTAGTTTTCATCACAGAAAACACGTTAGCATCCGGTAAGAATGAACGAATGCCATCATCAATACCATATTTCTCTATATGTTCGTGACGAACTATGAAAGAGTATTTTAATGGGATACCATCACCTGCAACACTTGATATTGCATGTTTAAATAGAGGTTGTCCATCTAATTCAATAAGTGGTTTTGGAGTAGTCCACCCCGCATTAGCAAAGCGAGAGCCCTCCCCAGCCATTGGCATGATTATATGTAATGTTCGCATAATATCGGAAATTCGGAAACTACTTCTTTAGATTATTTCTCAGCCCTTCAATGCTTTAGTCCCCAACTACTTCAAATTATTTGAAATAAGAAACGAGAGATAAAAGACGTATCGTGGAATTGATACCAAGATGGAATAACGACAGATAGAATATTTTTTGCTTTTTGTTAGGATAATGCTTAATTGGGGATGTGATAAATTCTCTCAAATTAGACAAATGGTTTTTACATTCATCAATATGACCCTCTTTTACAAGTCTTTGTGCCATCAATGAACCTATGGTCAGTGGACTAAGTAAACCGTCCCCCATATATTCGTCAAACGAAATGCAGTCGTGAGAATCTATATATAGGTTGTATATATATCTATCAGTAAAATCCGAAAACAGCCCGTTCAGTTTTGACAGATGAAAACATTTGTATCGTGTGTTAATATTAACTTGGAAAGTATTGCCTACAACACTTAAGGAATCAATTAGTTGTTTTGATGCATATTTCAATTCGTCATATGAAAGAGTATATTTATTTCCACCCCCACCCCAGACACCATCATACACATATAAAGGTTCAGGGGTAATTTCAATCGTACTACAATATGATAGATATTTGTAACAAAACAGCGTATCCTCACTCAAACGAAGATTAGTGTCGAAGGACAAATGGTTTTTAATAATCAGTTCTCTCCTAAAAAACTTACACCAAGGAGCATCCAAAAAGAATGGTACCTCTATCAGGTTTGTTATCAATTTTGAATCAAGTTGCGTATTGATACTACATCTATCAGGGCAGAACGTTTCGCCTCCGACATTGACAAAACCGCAGATAATGAGATCTGCGGGGTTGTTCTTAATCATAGTCTGTAGGAAAGACGGACAGATATAATCATCGGCATCAATAAAAGTTATATAATCGGCCGTTGCTACGTTTAGTCCATAATTACGTGCTGAACTGACACCTTCATTGTCTTTGTGAATAACTTTAATCCTTTTATCTTCTCGTGCAAAATTTTCACAAATAACGCCTGAAGTATCTGGAGACCCATCATCAACAAGGATCAGTTCCCAATCAGAGAAAGTTTGGTTAAGAATGCTGTTTACACAACGTGACAATAGATTTTCTGCCTTATATACAGGCACTATGATAGAAACTGTAGTAGACATTCTCTCAGATGACTTTTTTATGCAGAATATACATTCGCCAATACTGATATAAGCGCGATGTTATTTGTATCTTCAACACAGTGGCACTATCATCAAATCCCCAGAGACTCATCAAAAAATGCTTTATCTCTGTTGAATCAAACTCACCCTGGCAAATTTTAGTGTAGAATACAGAAAGTACGAAGTCACGCTTCAACCCCTTGAGGTACCTCATTTTGCATTGGTATTGAAAAATATGGTGTTCCTCGGTGAGCCAGGTGCCATCGCGGAATCGGCGTGGGGACACCTTGTTCTGGTGCTGACGGAAATAGTTCAGCGTGGAATTGATATGAACGACATTTCCTCGCTCTGCCATTTTAATCCAGAACAACTTGTCACCACACATCTTGTATTGCTGATATTCCTTATCCAGTTCCAATGCAAATTGTTTTCTGAAAACAGTAGAACTTGCATTCCAAATGGCACATCCGATTGCCATGCGTTCTTTTATGAAATCTATTCCGCTCAGGTGATAAACGGGTTTGTCATAGTGTTGATATGTACCAAGATCATTTCCTTCGGAATCTACATATTCAGAAGAACAATATACAACCGAACAATCCTTGTCTTTCATATATTCCCTCATACATGTCGAGAGGAATTTGGGTTCACAATAGTCATCGCTCTCAGCAATCCAGATGACCTCACCTTCAGCAAGAGCCAACCCACGATTCCACTGGATGAAAGTTGAGCCACTGTTTACGTCATTGACTACAATATGCGAGACGTGAGGATCATCCTTGTATCGGTTTATGACCTCTACACTGTTGTCAGGGGACTTGTCATCTAGGATGATAACCTCAAAGTTGTCATAGTCCTGATTCAATACAGACTGTATCCGCTGGTCAAGATACGGAGCATGGCTGTAGTTAGGAATTATAACAGAAACAAGAGGAACATTCATTTCTTATTTTTTTAGCTTCAATAAAGCAAGGATATAATCCCTATCGTCCTTTTTCAATATTACAAAATAAGTGGCTGAAACGTACAACAACATAAAAGCAAAACCAAAGACAAAGATATTAATCCAGTGGTTCTCGAAATGTGGCAAATATGTCAATCCTGACGCAAGACTTCCGCCCAAAGTTAGGAAAGGTACATCGGTATGGATAAAGATACGCCAAGTATCAATGCCAAGAGTTTTGCGCCAATAATAGAAATAATAGAACAACTGCTGAACAGCATTATACACTATCATGCCCACGACAACACCTCCTGCCTGAAAATAAGGGACAGCAAACCAATAAGTGATTATAGCAGCAACACTAGCTACAGCACTTGAGTAGGTCAATGGGCGTATGTTGCTTCCACCCAGTATCAGACTCGATATACAGGAGACATTACCTGTTATGGTTAAGAGCAACCATACATTAAGCCAAGGAATGAGGTGCATGAAATCAACACCTACATAGACCATCATCAAATCTCGATCAACTGTCATCAATCCGAATGCACAAAAACAAAGGATAATAGTTATGAAGTGTGTACCTTGGTACGCAACCCTATCGAATGCAGTCCTATCGTTATTAGCTACAATTCGGGATGATGCTGGCAGGAGGGCCTGAATAAACACACTACCCACCATAGCCACCAAGGATGCCATAGAGGCCATCACTCCATAATCGGTAACTGCAGAAATATCCCCCCTGATACCTACAACAACAGTTTTCAAGTTATTGTATGAATACTGAAAGAGACCGAAACTGAATATGTTGAGACTATATGGTAGTATCTCCTTGAAAATAGTTTTGTCAAATTTTGGCAGAAGACTGATAAACGGAACCTCTCTACGCATTTTTCTAATTGTCATAGGGAGTACCACAAGACCGGCTATGATTGTACCGATGAAATACTGGACTATGCTTAATTTCAAGAGAATAGTTCCAATAACAACAAATATCAACAGAAATTTCGTCAACAGTGTTCTTTTCTGTACCCAAGCGACATTTTCTGTTGCAGAAATGATCTGCCCATAGCATGACGTAAACCAGTTGATGATAGCCACGCCGGTGAGAATCCATAGCATCTGTTTTAGCACTATGTCTTGAGTTGGTGTTACGTTAAATATCTGACTGGAAAATATGCTGACGATGATCAAAACAACTGCATTTATAATTCCAATGCAACCATAAAAAGCTGTACACGTCTGCATCAGTCCACTCACTTTTTCTTTACACCCCTTGGCAAGCCAATTGGAGAAAAAGCGGACATTGGTAGAAGAGAGCCCCATATCCATCAACCCCATATATGCATTGACCGACCCAGCCAAAGCAATGAGACCATACTCCGACCGACCGAAATAACGAATAAGCAAAGGAGTAGCGATAAAACCATAAACAGCGTTTACGATATTTACAACAACACTCCAAACAATTCCGGAGACAGCCTTGTTTGCACTACCCATATCTATTTATCCTTTTTATATGCTTTATATTGATGCTGATAAAATCTCTTTTCCACTGGTGGAAGCTGCATATAGTCGCCATACTCCTGAGTCAACATTTCGTCATAACCCGAAGGGACAGAGAAATAGCCATCTTCAAATTGGAGTTGCATACCATCACCAAAAATACGTCTCTCAAACAAGACATTGTGCGGTTTGCAGAAATACCACATAAGTGGACCGACATACTCAGAGGAGTCGAAATCATTGTTATCCCTCAGTATCTCCAATTGTTTGAAATAGTAGTTCAAGCCACGCAACCTACGTACAAGTCTTTTATAACAAAACACAATTTTTCCCTTCCAATTGAGCTGAGACGGAATACTAGTGTCTTTGCGCGTCATATCAACGATCAAATCACACAACTTTCTGGTTTGTTTCAGTTTTGCAAGTGCCACATCCTTATCATTGCCAAGACCATCGTAAGGATACACATCAATAAAGATACCCATTCCACAGTTGGCCTCATCATCTTTGTGAATCTCATACCTTGAGTCACTGATGCGAGTAATGGCATATAAATATTGCCGATTGGTATGGGGATTGAAAATCTCGTATGGTCCAAGTTCTTCCTTATGACAAGCCGCCCATTCCAAGAATCGCTCATAATCAGGACGAGGCATGATGATATCAACATCGTCATCCCACGGGATGTACCCATGATGCCTAACGGCACCGAGAAGTGTTCCGTAGGCCAAATAGTATCTGAAATGATTCCGCTCACAGATGTTAGCAACAAATTTCAGGATTTCCAAAGAAACGCTTTGGATATCCTTCATTTGCATATAAGTTTTGTTTTTATTCATTTTGTTTTATCTTTTGGTAGATTTTTGACGCATAAAATAAGTCATATACAGCAAGCCCCAAATTATATATAAGTATCTGATTTCCAATACTATACCCCCCCCCATATCCATTAGTTTTTGCATCATTTTGAGTTTTTTCGGCATAAATATCATCAAGCAAAGAAAGTTTCTTGATTTTGCTGTAATTCTCAAACTTTTGAATACTTACTAAGTCTGATGTTATCACATGGTCAAAAGTTGCGTCACACTTCTTAAAACCTCTAAGATGAACTGGGATTACGGTACATTCTTTTTTGAATACAAATGGACTGCAAAAATCCTCGTCAATGTATGTGACACACGAAACGATGACATCGCTGTCAGAAAAGAGTTCTTCATAAGTATCACAAACAACAAAAGTTAAATTACTATAATGAGCAAATTTATCTATAAACTTCTCTGCCTGATCTTTATAACGATATAACTTTATTGTCACCTTCTCATCCTGTATAAGTTCAAATAGGATGTTACCTACCTCGGTTCCTATCTGTCCCAAACCAACGAGAGCTATGACATCACGTTTTTTTGCAAAATTTAACAATGAGTGTACACAAACTGCGGCAGTGCGCATGGTTGTGATGTGTGCACCATCTATTAGGGCTAAAGGCAAAAAATCATCATAAGAATACAGAAGAATGTCGCCTTCAATATTGGATAATCCTCGGTTTCGTCTATTCTCATTGCGTGTTACCACTTTCAGTCCAAGAACATTCTCGGAGGGCAGGGCACACGGCATGACATTGAAATAATCAGCCTCTTTGAGTGGCATTCTAGTTTTTACAGGCAAGACATATTCGGATTTGTTACGTAGTGTAGCATCAATCCAATCAACTTTTTCCCTGGCTGTTATGCCTAACGTTGTGATTTGATCTTTTGAAATCGTAGTGATATTTTTATACATAAGAGAGTTATTTTGTTATCTGTTGCTGTTTCTCCGTTATTTTCTTTTTTAATTCACTGGAAGAAACTCCGTCCGTCCGTCCTATGATGATGTGCTCGTGTCCATGTGTATCACACCATTGTATGGCACGTTGAAATCCTTCATGGCATTGGTCAGGACCAGTTACGAGAATGTCAAAATCAACATTCTTTACTATCTCATCAACGTCGTTGTATGTAATCACCTCGTCAACATAGCGAATGGATTTGACCATAAACATGCGGTCATCAGTAGAATTCAGTATCGTAGCATTTGGTTTATATTTAAGTATATAATCGCTGTCCTGAACAGCTACAATCAAGTAGTCTCCTATACCTTTTGCACGGCGATACAGTTCAACATGTCCTTTGTGAATCAAATCATAGACACCGACAGTTAGCACACGCTTATATTTACGAGGTCTGCAGTTTGAGAGTTCAACATTCTCAGGCAATGGCCGTCTATTTGATTCACAAAGTGCTTTGAATCGATTGAAATCCTTTTGTCGATGCCTCCTAAGCCACTCATAGTACAAGGTATCTGGAAGATGATCCTGTATAATGGCGTTGATGAAATGTTTATAACGATACCATCTGTTGTTATATTTGTCTATCTTTACTGGAACAATCCAATCACCATACTGGAATGTAAGATATTCATCCAAATCAGCTGGGACATTCAATAAAATTCCTTTATAATCCCATTTGACAGTATTTTGGAGATATTTCTCATGAATAAAATCTGTGCCCCCTGTATGACGGACATCTGCTGAAATTTTATGTAAGACAAAGATCTTGAAATATTCACCATTGCGACAAAGGAAATACAATCCACGGCGTTCGTATCTTACAAGTTCGAAATCTTCTTTGTTCAACAACCACAAGACTTCCTTAAAACGTTCCTCGTCCTCTTTCAGGATATAGACATTGAATACAGGGACCCACGGAAGTATAGAATTGTTGCGAACAATACCTATGAGTGTACTAAATGCTGGTCCCCAATTTATGCCTATTTTATCTAAATATACAGAAAGAATGCTCAAATTATCTAACAAAACATCATCATTACATTGATGATTTCCCAAATATAACAAATGAGATTTGTATTTAAAATAGCCATTCAGAGTCTTTATACGTGCCATAATTTAATTCGGGAACTTGAAATTTCGGAAACTATCCTCTAAATTCATTTATCAGCTTAACCACCTCAGCCACTTCTTCCAGCGTGATGGTTGGTCCAATAGGCAGTGACAACTCTTCATCTGCTATACGTTCGGTTATAGGCAGGGAAAGCTGTGGGGTGTTCCACGCTTCTTTAGCATAGCATTCCTGAAGATGTGGCGGTATAGGGTAATGGATGACTGTTCCTACACCATTTGCTTCAAGGTAATCATGCAACCTATCCCTATTTGAAGTCCTCCCTGCTGGGGAGGATTTAGGAGAGGCTACCAATATTGGGAAGAGGTGATATGCGTTCTGCTCGTCTGGGAGCAGATCGGGTAGTGTGATTAGTGGGTTATCGATATGGTCATAATAATAGTGTGCCACCTCCTTACGGTGTTGATTGTCTTCTGTGAGGTACTTGAGCTTCACGTCAAGCACTGCTGCCTGCAGTTCGTCAAGGCGTGAGTTGCGACCTGTGTATTTGAAAACGTATTTCTTCTGCGAGCCGTAGTTGGCCAGAGCACGAACAGCAGCAGCGAGTTCTGGGTCGTCTGTAGTGACGGCACCACCGTCGCCAAGCGCTCCGAGGTTCTTGCCTGGGTAGAAGCTGTGTCCTGCAGCATCACCGATGGAGCCTGTTATAGCCCCCTCTCCAGAGGAAGGGCTTATACATCCATGTGCTTGCGCATTGTCCTCAACGAGTTTCAGGTTATACTTCTTACACAAAGCACCTATCTTATCAGTGTAGGCGTTACGACCATAGAGGTGCACAATGGCAATGGCCTTAGTGCGAGGTGTGATAGCTTGTTCTATGAGGTCGTCATCTATCTCAAGGGTATTGAGTTTTGGTTCAACAAGCACCGGCACCAGTCCATTCTCTGTGATGGCAAGGATGGTTGCTATGTAGGTGTTAGCAGGCACGATGACCTCGTCGCCTGGTTGCATCACACCCATCTCTATATATGCACGGAAGATCCAGATGAGTGCATCCAGTCCGTTGGCACAGCCTATGGTGTATTTCGAACCAATATATTTTGAGTAGTTCTCTTCAAAGCGTTCATTTTCCTTACCTTGAAGGTACCAACCGTTATTAACAACTCGGGTTACTGCTTCATTGATTTCAGCTCCATGCAGAGCTGTCACATCTTTTAGTGAAAGAAATGGAATATTCATATTATTATTCATTAACTGAAAGGGCTATCAAAATCCTTGAACAAAGGATGGTGGGTGTCTTTCTCGCTGAGGAGGACTTTCTCTGCAGGTATCTGCCAGTCTATGCCTAAGCTCTCATCGAGGATGCTGATGCCTCCGTCTGCTTGTGGAGCATAGAAGTTATCGCATTTGTATTGGAACACAGCGGTCTCTGACAACACTGCAAAACCATGAGCGAAGCCACGTGGCACGAAGAACTGACGGTGATTCTGTTCGGTGAGTTCCACAGCTACATGTTGTCCGTAGGTGAGTGAACCCTTGCGGATATCTACTGCCACATCAAGCACAGCTCCCCTCACACATCGCACTAACTTACTCTGTGTGAATGGAGGGCGTTGGAAGTGTAGTCCGCGCATAACTCCATAGGTGGACATTGACTCGTTGTCTTGAACGAAGGTGATATCTAGTCCTGTCTTCTCCTTGAACTCTTGTGCGTTGAAGCTCTCAAAGAAATAACCTCGTGCATCACCAAACACCTTTGGTTCGATGATAAGTGCACCTTCTATTGATGTCTTTATTATATTCATTTTTTTAGATTCTTCCGATTTTCATTAAGCGAATAGTTTGTGCTCCGACCTCCTTCGCCGTTCTTTCTCAAGATGCCCTTAGCTATAAGGTCATTGATGTCGCTGAGTGCTGTGTCGGAAGAGCACTTCGCAATCTTCGCCCACTTGCCGCTCGTCAACTTCCCGAAGAAGCCATCGAACTGCATGTTGATGAGCTTGCGCTGACGATCATTAAGCTTCGTATCGCGGTGGACGTCCCAAAACCTTGCCTTTCGCAACACGTTGGAAAGCGTCTGAGTCGTAGCATTGAGCGATTTGTCCAGACAGTCAATGAACCAGAGTATCCACGATGTGATGTCGCCGTCGCCCTTCTGCACCGATTCCAGCACATCGTAATACGCATTCTTATTTAGATTAATCTGATTTGACATACTGTAGAAACGCATCCCCGTTCCGTCAGCCCTCGACAAGAGCATCTCGGTCAGAGCCCTGGCGATGCGACCGTTTCCATCATCAAACGGATGGATGGACACAAACCAGAGATGGGCTATAGCCGCCTTCAGTACAGGGTCCAACCCCTGTTCGGTATTAAACCACTCCACAAATCGCACCATTTCCCCAGGCACTCTCCCAGGAGTCGGCGCCTCATAATGGATGGTCTCGTGACCCATCGCTCCAGATACGACCTGCATCTCGCCGCTGCGATATCGTCCCACCTCAATCTGATAAAGACCATTCCTGCCCGATGGGAACAACACATTGTGCCATCCGAAGAGTCTGTCGTCGGAGAGCGGTTCGCCGAAGCGTTGCGTCGCATCCAGCATCATTTCCACAACCCCTTCTATATATCTTGATGCAGGCACAACACCGGCAGTCTCGATGCCTAACCGCTTTGCCAGTGACGAATGAACCTGCTCCAAATTAAGAATTTCCCCTTCAATCTCTGAAGACTTGATTACCTCCTGCGTAAGGTTGGTGAGCACTGCATCATTCTGCATCTGGAAACCCATTGAACACATCTCGCCCAAGATCCGACCCTGTCGTGCCCTAACCGCAGACAGAGGCTCGAGAATCTCACGGGCATCATACGCAAATTCCCACCACTTATCTTTCAAATGCAGATACATAATTCTCTTTTTCCGCAAGATTAATCAATTCCGGCGATTATCACACTTATTCGCCGAGTTTTTTTCGGTAAATATAGTTTGTGTAATACTCACTCCTCTCTCTCCTCTCACTCTCTTATCTCTCCACCACCCAGCGTTCGATATTACGACTTTCCTTGCTGAAATTCATTCCGATGCGGTAGATCTGCTGTCCGTTCTGCTCGAACGGGAGGGTGTAGTTCTTCTCTGATATCTGCTCTAAAGCCTCTTCGGCTGTGCCGTCGAGTTTAAACTCCATCACATAGCAATACTTAGGTGTCTGGACACAGAGGTCTATGCGACCTTCGCTCGTATGGTACTCTGCCTGTGTGTAGAAGCCACAGAGTTTGTAGAGTATCCAGAGCACGTTCTGGTAGTGGTTCTCAAGGTTACGAATAAGCTCGTACGGGGTATCGGCGAAGAGAGAACGCAGGCGCTGGAGGAACTGTTCCACGCGACCTGTCTCCACATCGCAGACAAATTGTTTGATATCAAAGGCACTGCGACCACCTCGCATCCTGTCGCTATACCAAGGCAGAAGATATTTCACAAAACCCTCTTCTACCTCCTTGTTGGGGAAGCCCAACGTATATGATTCGAATCGTTCGTCGTAGTCCTTGATGGTGAGGTATCCACTCTGGTAGATGACGGGGATGGGGTCGGACGAGGCGATATCCACACTATTGATAACATCTGCCGTGACATCGGCACTGGCCATCTCCTCGAGGTTGTATTCATGCTCCTGTAGCAGCTGAACCAGATAGGTGGGTGTGCCTGTTTCAAACCAGTAACTGCCGAATTCCAGTGAGTCGAAAGTATTCAGCAAGCTGAAAGGATTGTACATCCCTGGGGTAGCATGATGGAAATGGTAACCGTCGTAACGCCTGCGGAGAGTGTCAATGCACTGCTCACGAGTCTGAGCATATTTTTCTGCGAGTGCATCAATATTGGACGAGAAATTGTCAAGCAATTCCTTCTCACTTATTCCGCAAATGTCATAATAGCGGGCATCTATTGATATATCCTTGAGATTATTCAGATCGCTGAACACGCTTACCTTACCGAACTTAGTGACTCCTGTGAGCATAGCAAATTGTATGCTAGCGTCGCCGGATTTCAATGCTCCGTAAAAGGCTTTCAGTGTGGAGCGGTACTCTTCCTGTAACTCAGGGCTTCCGATGGCTTGGAGCAGGGGTTTATCGTACTCATCGACGAGGATCACCACCCGACGGCCGGTCTTTTCATAGGCACTACGTATTACATTCTCAAAACGCATCCCAAAAGGCAGATCAGGTCGCTTGCAATCATATTGGTCTTCCCATATAGAAAGCGACTCACCGAGTTTTGTCTCCAACACTTCCTTTGAGTCATACTTGTTCGTATTCAAATCAAGGTGCAATATAGGATACTGCTTCCACTCCTTCTCTTGAGTGGCTATATATAGTCCGTCAAACAGTTCACGTTTACCCTGATAATATGCCTTGATGGTAGTCATCAGCAGAGACTTACCAAACCTACGTGGGCGAGAGAGGAAGTAATAGCAACCTGTATGGGTAAGACGCCATATCTGTTCCGTCTTATCCACATAGAGATATCCCTCTTTGCGAATCTTCTCAAAATCCTGGATGCCTATAGGTAAGTTCTGCAAAGTCATATCGGCCTTTCTCATGGCTTCGCCGAGATATGTCACAAATATGCATATCTATTACGGCGTATAAAATTTCGTGCAAATATACTAAAAAATATTCTCTCTACAAAATTTTTCTTGTTTTTTTTATTCAAACACGGATTTGCTAACACACTATTGTACTGGTGCTCCTTTTTTTGCCCCTCTTAATTGGGTCACTTTCGTGGGGTAGTCTTTGTTTACTTACCAAAGTCGCAAGATTGGAATTCAGCGCCTCCATTTTTACAGCAACACAAAAGACAAAAAAAAAGAGACTCCGGATTGGAGTCTCTGATATAGTAGTGGTTTAGCAAATCTCTGGTTTGTCATCAACTGAATATATTTTATTAGCACGCTTTACAAACTCGTTGAAGTCATCAATTCGTTCGTTGTACTCAGGATTGTCGTTGCGCAGAATCATTCCTGCATAAACGATGTAGTCATCAAAAGCAAGTTCTACGGTTTTAAGGGTCATCTTCCTCCTACGTGGATAAATGCTGAACCAACGCTGATACAGATTAGCACGGGTTTGCTCTCTATGATCCTGAGGGTCACATATATACAGCATCACGGACTTGTCGCTACGGAAGAATTCTTCTAAGACTATGGTGATTACACTGAAGACATTGTTGTCTTTGGGTGCAAAGATTTCATTCTCATTAGTAATAAAGAAGTGATAGGCTTTTTCTCCCAAGAAATATTTGTCCTGATAGAACCCAACACGATAACTTATTCCGTTTTTGGTGTTGAAACGGAATGTCAGATCATCCAATTGGATTACCCAATACGGAGATTTCCTGTTGATGCGTTCAACAGACAAGTTCATTATAGGCCCAATTCTTTTTCTCTCTTGTCAACTGTTGCCATCCATTCTTTCTTCAGATTCAAGGTCTGAATCATGGCTGAGCGAAATTCTTCGTCTGTGTAGTTTCTGAAATCTTTTTCCATACTGATAACAATATCTGTTGCAAATATACTAAAAAATATTCTCTCTACAAAATTTTTTCTTGTTTTTTATTCTATTTCAGCCTTTCAAGACGTTCGTTGATGAGATTCAGATATGCCGTTTTCATCTCTTCGCTAAGGAAAGATTCAGAAATCAATTTTTCCCATGAAGGCAACGCCTTCCGAAGGCTTGCAATGAGTTGCAGCGTGACACGTTCCTCTATACCCATAGTGACAGATACTTTCAGGAAGTCCTGAAGTTTCAGTTGTGATTTTTTGCCGTTCAACGACAGTGCTAATTCTTCCTTGTCTTTTGGATTGGCGATGGCGACATTAAGCAGATCATAAGCTGGCGTGAGCTGATAGGCATTCTTCGGACGATATAGAGAGAAGTTCTTCAAGTGCATATCGTTATTGCCAGTCACAAATGAGAACAGCAATACCTGCATATAGTTCACGAGGTCGAGTTTCGGTGTGGAGCTATATGTGGCGATTGTCTTAGCTATCTGCTCGCACGAGCTATTGTACTTATACTCGGTAGGGTGAAGCGTCAGCTGACACATATCCTCCATGTCGATTTTATCCCCCTTACGGGTACGGTCAATGCGACGGGTGATGTAGCCAAGGCTGCCGTCAGCAAGACGGATAAGTGAATGGGGCACCACCTGTATGCGAGTAGCTTCGGCCAGGTGCATCGTTAAGTCCTCGTTTTCTGGTAGCTCCGGATAGTCATCCGTCTGAGGTTTGAAGATAAAGTCGCCCCAGAGACCTACTATGGTAAGACGGCTGCTTCCCTCATGTTTCTGCAGGTTGAGTGAGAGCTTCGGCTGCACGCCTGTCAGCGATGTCTGCGATTGAATGATTTGTGCTGCAAGTCCGTCAAGTTCCTCACGGGCATATTCCAACTTTGGGGTTTCGCTCTGGCCGAAAAACTTACGGGCGCATGCAGGATGAAAGTCATTCATTCCTTCGTCCATTTCCTTGTAACAAAACAAACATTTGCACATAGTCTTATTGATTTTCCATTGGTACAACACTCACGCTTCCGATGCAGTCCTTGCAGCAAAACAGAAGGAGCGACATGCGGTCGAGCACACTAATATCGGTATTACGCAGAGCCACATCGAGTAGCCATCCCTCAGGAATCAAGCCGTCGAAGAACGGAAATAGCACAGGGCTTTTGTATGGTTCTGCCTGCAATGGCATAGTAAGAGTGATAGCCACTGCCGAGGGCGAAGCAAGATAACGGGCATCATAGCAGAAAGTGTACTCTCCGCCATCCTCTGTCAGCAGGCCTGCCAACTCATTCTTTCTGTATATTTGTGCTTGTCTCATACGTTATCTTCCTTTGTCTGTGGTGCTGCAAAGAGTGTGTAGTTGAAGAGGTCAAGCAATTGGTTCACTTTATCCATACGAAGCGTAGGCTTTCCTTGCTCCAGGTTACGCACGAAGTTGAGTCCTACACCCGACTTCATGGCCAGTTCTTCCTGAGTCAAGCCATACTCCTTCCTGAGTTGCTTTACTGTCTGTGATAATTGGGTTCTTTCAGTCATATAGAATGTTTTTATATTCTTTCGGATGCAAAGTTACAAAAAAATTCCAAATTACATCATTTCAAATGTAATTTTTATTTATCAAAAATTTTCTTTTCTTATTTTTTTATATTTTTTATTTTATAATACAAAATTAATTGAAAAAAAAATTTGAAATTCAAAATATTTATCCTATCTTTGCAAAAAAATACAGATATGAGAGTCATCACAAAACGAAAATTGGTAGAATTCTACACGGCCGAGGGACATAGTAACAGCAAAGTTGCCCTAGAGCGTTGGTATCAAACCGTAAGTGCGGCCCAATGGCAGAACTTTGCTGATATACGGCGTGATTTCCCAAATGCGGACTATGTAGGGAATCAGCACTACGTGTTCAACATTAAGGGCAACAAGTATAGATTGGTAGTTGTGATTATGTTCACTCCCGAATTGGTATATATCAGATGGGTAGGTACCCACGAAGATTATAATAATATAGATTGTAAAAATATTTGAATTATGAATATCACAAAACAGCAGTACGAATATGCAGAACAACGGATAGAAGCCTTGTTACCGCTTATCAACGAGAACACTCCAGAGGACGATCCACTCATGTTGGAGCTAGTGATAGTAACCGATGTGGTGGAAAGATATGAGAAGGTGCATTATCCGATAGCCACTCCAACACTTGGAGCAATCATCCATGATGCTCTCGACACAGCCGGGATGACAGCCAAACAGGTGGCAGCAGAGATTGGCATCAGTGCCAGTCGCATCAGTGACTATATCACAGGACGCAGCGAACCAACACTACGCATAGCACGCCGCCTCTGCCAGGTCCTGCACATCACCCCCGCCGAGATGATGCAGATTCCGAGATAAGAGAAGTGAGAGAAGTGAGAGTAAAAATCACGCATGTGATTTCGTGATTTCGTGATTTCGTGATTTTTTTGCACAAAAAAGGCACACCCAAAAGTGTGCCTCATTTTGTTAAAATGGTGACTCATCACCAATCATTAATACCCTTGCTTATACTTTCATAATGTCTTAACGTATTGCTTACCTTCTTTCTTAATTTTATGTGATTTCCTCAAACGATAGATAAAATTACGCACACTATTTGTATTAACAATTCGCCCTTCTCTCTCCATCGCTGTCTCCACGTCTTTTGTCGTGAATGTCTCTGCCAGACTGCTGAACACACTCTGCCTGAGCGATGCTGATTTACCAAACATATTCTGCACTGCTGCCACCTTTCGCACCTCATCGCCATAGGCACACACAAAATTGTAAAATGCTAACCGAGTGCGATAAAGACAGTAGTCACGCAGATGCTCTTGCAGAGCGTTGTTCTTCAAATAGTGCGGGT
>R20__coassemble_424_pt1 | contig 31535 bp, 22 predicted proteins | sample R20__metabat2_high_PE_015 | metagenome-assembled genome bin R20 | reverse complement strand
AAATACAATAGGTACTGCTTTAGAAATGATAAATTCTTCTTATTGTACAGATTTTCAAATCCAATTCCAATACAAATTCTTAACAGCGAGGTAACTTTTCTCTCAGTTTCTTCTTCTCTAAAACATTTGGACATAAGAAAAAGTTTTCGTAACTTTGTATCATAAATAAGTAAACAAAAGATATGTATAAGAAAATTAATAACGTTGTAGGATGGATAATCTTTGCTATCGCTGCATTTACTTATTGCAGCACCATAGAGCCTACAGCGAGCTTTTGGGATTGTCCCGAGTTCATAACTACTGCTGCGAAGATGGAAGTGGGACACCCTCCAGGGGCCCCATTCTTTATGTTGTTGGGCAACTTATTTACACACTTCGCAAGCGATGCTTCACAAGTGGCAAAAATGGTGAACTGTATGTCTGCACTGCTGAGTGCTGGATGTATTTTGTTTTTATTCTGGAGCATCACTTATCTGACTAAGAAATTACTTACTGATGGGGAAGAACCGTCTAGTTTGCAGACCTTGATAGTGATGGCTGCGGGCGTGTGTGGTGCTTTGATTTATACATGGAGCGATACGTTTTGGTTCAGCGCTGTGGAAGGTGAAGTCTATGCGTTTAGTTCGTTCCTCACTGCATTGGTATTTTGGCTGATGTTGAAATGGGACGCAAGAGCTGATGAGGTCGGTAGTGACAGATGGATCGTGTTGATTGCTTATTTGGTGGGACTATCCATCGGAGTACACTTACTGAATTTATTGTGTATTCCAGCCATGGTATTGGTGGCTTATTATAATAAGGCGAAGAATGCTAATGTGAAAGGTTCGTTGATGAGTTTACTAGCTTCAGCTGTCATCATAGTAGTGGTGCTTTATGGTATAGTACCTGGTATGCCTCGTATGGCTGGTTACTTCGAATTGTTCTTTGTAAACACTCTAGGTTTGCCATTCAATACAGGTCTGTATGTTTATCTGCTATTGACAGTGTTGTCGCTAATAGTGACGTTGTATGTGACAGGGGTATCATATAACGAAAATTCGGAGATTCAGAAGCGCGGAAAGATAAAGAGGAGAAGGACGGTGGCGATGCTGACAAGTGTGGCTTTGTTGGGTATTCCGTTCTTGAAGTGGGGATGGGGAGCTTTCATTGTTGGCATCGTGTTGTTGATTGTGCTGGGTTGGGTTATGATAAATGTGAAGTGGGTGACTCAGAGGGTGTTGAATACTGCCGCGTTGTGTATGACAATGATAGTGATTGGTTATGCGTCGTATGCAGTGATAGTGATTCGCAGTTATGCCAACCCTCCAATGGACCAAAATAGTCCTGAGGATGTGTTTGCACTGAATGAATACTTGTCGCGTGAACAATATGGTGATCGTCCATTGTTCTGGGGACCTACTTATGGTTCTCATCCTAACGTAGTGGAGAAGAATGGTATGTTGGTATATGAGACCAAAAATACTGCTCCTGTGTATCAAAAGAAGGAAAAGAACGACCCCAACGAGAAGGACGAGTTTGTAAAGGTGCGTGATAAGTTTGAGTATGTTTATCCTGCTAACGCTTGTATGCTCTTCCCTCGTATCTATGACGAAGGGAAAGCAAGTCGATATAAAGCTTGGATTGGTGAGACGCATGAATATGAAGTGACAAATAAAGTACCTGGAATGGATAGACCTGATGTGGCTAACATCCCCTCTCAGAGAGATAATATAACTTATTTCTTGTCGTATCAGATGAACTTCATGTATTGGCGCTATTTCATGTGGAACTTCGCTGGAAGACAGAATGATATTCAAGCTAATAATGGTCCAGAATGGGGCAATTGGATTACGGGTTTCAGTGTGTTGGATAATGCACGCTTGGGTAATCAAGACTTGTTGCCTACAGATTTAAAAGAGAATAAAGGCCATAACGTGTTCTATTGCATGCCTTTATTACTTGGAGTGATAGGCTTATTGTGGCAGGCACTACGTGATAAGAAGAGTGTACAACAGTTTTGGGTAGTGTTTTTCTTGTTTTTCATGACAGGTATAGCAATTGTGTTGTATTTGAACCAGACTCCCGACCAACCACGTGAGCGTGATTATGCTTATGCAGGTTCGTTCTATGCCTTTGCAATGTGGTGTGGTATGGGTATTGCCGCGTTGTATGAACTTTTGACAAGAAAATTCAGAAATTCGGAAATTCGAAAACTCGGAACTATTGCTGTGTTAGTATCAGCTATAGCTGTGATTGTGCCTCTGCAGATGGTGAGCCAGACTTGGGATGACCACGATAGAAGTGATCGCTATGTGTGCAGGGACTTCGGATTGAACTACTTGGAGACAGTGCCTAAGGATGGCGTGATATTCACAAACGGTGATAATGACACCTTTCCTCTGTGGTATAATGAAGATACTGAGGGTAAGCGTACGGACGTGAGGGTGTGCAACCTATCTTATCTACAGACAGACTGGTACATAGATCAGATGAAACGTCCTGCTTATGCAAAACCCAACCAGAGCAGTGCTCTGCCTATCTCTTGGAATAGGTTACAATATACGTCGGGTAGTCATGAATATACAGACGTCAATCCAAGTGTCTATCTGCAGGGTGAGGAGATAAAGATGAGTGACTTGGTGAAGAGATTGTACGAAGAGAATCCTGATATGGCTAAAGAGATTTGGGGTGATGACCCATTTGAACTCCATACAGCCATACATAAGTTCGTACTGAAGGAGAATATTCCTGTAGAGTACAAGGATTTGGTGGCTGACCTACCTTCATGTCTGCCATCAGACACTCTTCATGTGACAGTGGATAAGGATGCCGTGAGACGTTCAGGCATGATGATTCCTGATGGTATGGATATACCTGACAGAATGCAGTTAGACCTATCTGGTAAAGACAGAGTGTATAAGAGTTTCATGATGATGTTAGAGATGATATCAGAGAGTAACTTCTCAAGACCTCTCTATATGTCAACCACCGTTGGACCAGACAACTATGGAAACTTATACCATCATTTCCTACAGGAGGGCATAGCATGGCGCATCACTCCATTCACATTCATAGACAACCACGCACAACGTACAAAGTGTGACAGTCAAAAGATGTATGATAACATGATGAATAAGTACCAATATGGTAACTTACGTCAGAAAGGTCTTTACATAGATGAGACTACTATGCGTATGTGCTACACGCATCGTCGTTGGTTCTCCGTACTCATCAATGCCTTGATACAAGAGAGGAAATTTTCGATGGCAAAAAAGGCTATAGAGAAGTGTGAGACAGAGATACCTTCATATAACGTCCCCCATGACATAGGTAGCGGTTCGCTTGATATAGCTGAGGCTTGTTTAGTTGTGGGTATGACAGACAGAGGGCTGAAGATACTAGCTGATTTAGAGAAGAAGTCTAGCGAATACGTGACATGGTATTTGGCTCAGAATGACCGTGCATTCGCAGTGTCATGTAGAGAGTGCTACACGGACTTCTCAGCATTGTATGGTGTGATGGAGTGTTATAAGAAATACGGAATTACAGATAAGGCAAGTGTTTTGGAGAATAAGCTGGAGAACATGTACCAACGCTTCGCTCCTCGCGCAACTGCACTTGGTTTCCAGATATGATAATTGAGCAACCAAGTAAGTGGCTCCGTTGGTTATACCCTGATGCCTTGTGGAGGATGAACCCAGAAGAAAAGTCGGTGTATCTGACTTTTGATGATGGTCCCATTCCCGAAGCCACTCCTATCATTCTTGACATATTAGATGAATATGATGCGAAGGCTACATTTTTCATGGTGGGAGAGAACGTGAGTAAGTATCCACGTTTGAAGGATGAGATAGCAAGTAGAGGGCATAGATTGGGCAACCATACCTTTAATCACCTCGGTGGATTGGAAGCCACGAGTAAGGAGTATCTTTGGAACATACATTTGGCAGATAGGCTCATACGAACTCCATTTTTCCGTCCACCACGTGGATGGATGTTTCCTTTGCAATATATGAGGGTACGAAGGAGAATGGTGATTGTGATGTGGGATGTGGTGACGCGTGATTATAGTAAGATGTTGAATGCCGACGAAGTGTATAGAAATGTGAGGAAGTACACACGAAACGGTAGTATCATTACCTTTCACGATTCACTGCGAAGCATCGACAAGTTGAGGGTAGCACTGCCACTTTCGTTGAAGTGGTTGAAGGAACAAGGATATGAATTCAAGGTGTTTGATGAAAACCAAACAAGAGGATATAAGTTTAAGTGAACGCATAAAAGCTGAGGCTATGAGTCTTGGCTTTTCTGCTTGTGGAATTGCTCGTGCGGAAAGGGTAAGTGTTGTGCATGAGAACTATCTGTTGCGTTGGCTTGAGTGTGGGAAACAGGCAGATATGCGTTATATGGAGAATTATTTATCGTTACGCCTTGACCCAAGAGTGTTACACCCTGGTACGTGCAGCGTTATCAGTGTAGCAATGGCGAAGAATGTATTGGATGAGTATGCCGATTATCATAAAGTCATCCGTAAGAAGTTGCGTACCTTACTTCCCTTGCTCAATTCTGCAAATGAAGGCAACTCTGACATAAAACATCGTATTTGTGTAGATAGTGCACCGATATTGGAACGTTATTGGGCACAGCAAGCTGGCATTGGTTGGATAGGGAAGCATCATAACCTTATCGTACCAGATGTGGGTAGCTTGGTGATGTTAGGAGAGATTCTCACTCCGCTGGTATTGGACTATGACTCGCCCATGCAGAGCAGATGTGGAGAATGTCAGTTGTGTATAGAGGCTTGTAAGGGTAATGTGTTGCGGGATTTATTTGATACAGGGCGTTGCGTGTCGTACCTAACCATAGAAGATCCACGCTTAGGTGAGCATAGAAGGGATTATAAGTGGGCTAAGAAGAATGGGAAGCCTTATGGATGTGAGGCTTGTCAGATGGTGTGTCCGTTTAACTGAGAGTTGAGAGCAGTGATAGGGCTGCGTTTTCTTCTGCTTCCATGATTTCACGTTCACCAGGCCCTTTGTCGTTGATACCACAAAGGTGTAAGATACCATGAATAATGACACGATGTAATTCCTCTTCATAGGAGGCAGATAATCCTTCGGCATTAGTGCGAACGGTGTCAAGACTGATGAACATATCACCAGAGAGTGTGGTGGTTGTACCACTAGAAAAGGTTATTATGTCCGTATAGTAATCGTGTTGTAGGAACTGTCTATTTACCTCAAGTATTTTTTCATCATCGCAAAAGATGTATGACAAGGACCCCACATTCTTTCCATGTAGACGAGCCACTTCCGTTATCCAACGACAGATGATATCGGTGGAGATGGAAGGCATAACAACGTTCTCTGTGAAGAATTGTATCATTTATCTGTTCTCGTTATAAGTGTGATTAATAGTGCAAAGTTAGGTAATTTTTTTGTGGTATAAAAAAAAATTACTAACTTTGCGTAAAATAAGAGGAGATTATTTGTATTTATGATTGAAGACAATAAAGAAATAAATAGTATCGTTAAAGGCATAGAGGAAAAGAAGGGGCAGAATATACGCGTAATGGATTTACGTGGTATAGAAGAGAGAATATGTGATTATTTAGTGATATGTGATGGTGGTTCGCCCACACAGGTAGCTGCTATTGCTGACTCGGTGGAAGATATAGCAAGGAAAGAATGTGATCTAAAACCTCAGTTTGTTGATGGGCTACATAATGCTTTGTGGGTGGTTATGGATTACCACGACATCATTGTGCATGTGTTTGTGCCAGAGATGAGAGAGTTTTATGGATTGGAAGAAATTTGGGGATGATATATAGTTGAGAACTGAGATTTAGGAGAAAAACGAAAAATAAAATATGCAGAAGAAGGAAGAGGACAAGAAAAAGAAAAAACCGAAGTTTAATTTTGGGACAATGACCACAATTGCGTGCATCATCGCAGCTATCTTTATGTATAATTCATTGAGAGGAGGTGATGGCTTTGGACTGTCAGGAGTGAAGGAAATTTCATATACTGACTTTCAGGCATGTCTGGATAGTGGGTATGTGGATGAGATAGAAGTTAATAAGGATAAATTAGTCCTTTTATTCACACCTACCGATGCTGGTAAAAAACATATCTTTGGCACTACAGACCCTGACAAAACCAAGATAGTGAGTGTGGAATTTGGTTCAATTGAGAACTTAGAGAATTACGTGACTAAGACACGTGACGAGGGTAAGTACTCTGGTAAGATAACTTTTGAGCACTCAGACGACTTATGGGTGAATCTCTTGTGGCAGTTAGGTCCAATAGTGCTTATCGTAGTAGTGTGGTTGTTGATAATGCGAAATATGGGTGGTGGTTCTGGTGGTTTATTTAGTTTTGGTAAGTCGAAAGCGAAACTCATTGAACAAGGTACTGACAAGAACGGCAATCGCATCACCTTTAAGGATGTGGCTGGTCAAGCAGAGGCGAAGCGTGAGGTGCACGAGATAGTAGATTTCCTGAAGAACCCACAGAAATACACCGAATTAGGTGGAAAGATTCCGAAAGGAGCATTATTGGTAGGCCCTCCAGGAACAGGTAAAACACTATTAGCCAAAGCAGTAGCAGGAGAGGCAGATGTACCATTTTTCTCAATGAGTGGTTCAGACTTTGTAGAAATGTTTGTGGGAGTAGGAGCCAGTCGTGTACGTGACCTCTTCAGTCAAGCCAAGCAAAAAGCTCCTTGTATAGTATTTATCGACGAGATAGACACTATCGGTAGGGCGCGTGGTAAGTCGCTCGCTTTCAGTTCGAATGATGAACGCGAAGGCACTCTCAATCAGTTGTTGGCCGAGATGGATGGCTTCGGTAGTAATAGTGGGGTAATAGTTCTTGCAGCAACAAACCGTGCAGAGATACTTGATAAGGCCCTGTTACGTGCAGGACGATTTGATAGACAGATACATGTTGATTTACCAGACCTAAACGAGAGAAAAGAGATTTTCCACGTACATCTGCAGCCAATCAAGATAGACGAGACAGTGGATGTAGATCAGTTGTCGCGTCAGACGCCAGGTTTCTCAGGTGCAGACATCGCCAACGTATGTAATGAAGCAGCACTCATTGCTGCGCGTAAGAACAGCAAATGGGTGAGCAAGCAGTATTTTTTAGATGCTATAGACCGTATCATTGGTGGATTGGAGAAGAAGAGTAAGGTGATAACACAAGAAGAGAAGCGCGCCATAGCACTGCACGAAGCAGGACATGCAACCATATCATGGTTCTGCAGATATGCCAACCCTCTCGTGAAGGTGAGCATTGTGCCACGAGGTCAAGCCCTTGGTGCTGCGTGGTATATGCCTGAAGAACGTCAGATTACTACAAAGGATGAGATACTTGACGAGATATGTGCTACGTTAGGCGGACGAGCAGCGGAGGAACTCTGTTTGGGACGCATCTCTACAGGAGCAATGAATGACTTGGAGGTGGTTACGAAACGTACTCTTGGCATGATAGTATATGCAGGAATGAGTGATGCTCTGCCTAACGTGTGCTATTATGACAACAACGAATATAACATGACGAAACCATACAGCGATCACACAGCTCAACTCATTGACGAAGAAGTAAAGAAGATTATTGCCGAACAGTATGAGCGTGCAAAGCAAATCCTTCGCGAACATAAGGAAGGGCATGAACAGTTGGCACAGCTACTGATTGATCGTGAGGTAATCTTTGCTGATGACGTAGAGAAGATATATGGTAAGAGACCTTGGACTTCACGTTCGGAGGAGATTATGGCGCTCAATGAAGAAGCTAAGAAAAATGAAGAAACTTATTCATCAGATCATAGCGACGAGAATGCCAAGGCTATTCAACAAAAAGCCATCGATGCAATTGCAGAGAAAGCAAAGAGTGGGGAATACAAGGAGTTAGAAGAAACTCCGAAATCTGGAAACTCGGAGATTCGGAACGAGAATGAGGATAAGAAAAATAAAAAACCAGAAGAACCTAAAGGATTATTTGGATGGTAATGAAAAATAATGTGATTATACGAACACTGACTGGGGTGGGATTTATCGTTGTGATGGTGGCAGGTATTTGCTGTGGACCATTATGGTATGCCCTACTCTTTGCTACAATCACTGGTATGGCTACGTGGGAGTTTTGTGGTATTATCAACGATAACAAGGGTTGTCAAGTCAATCGTCTCATAACTACAGTAGCGTCCGTCTATTTGTTTGGTGCCACATTTGCCTTCAGTACAAACGTCACTGGTACGGAGATATTTATCCCTTATCTCGTTACGACGATTTATCTATTGATTTCGGAGTTATATTTCAAAGATAACAACACACTCACGAACTGGGCCTTCACGTTCATGTCGCAACTATATATAGCACTTCCGTTTGCATCGTTGAATGCGATAGCTATCTATGATCAGGGTGGTACGGTGATGTATTTGCCAGTCTTTATACTATCAATATTCATATTCCTTTGGTCAAGTGACACAGGTGCTTTCTGCTTCGGTAGTATGTTGGGTCGGAACAAACTCTTTCCACGCATCTCACCCAATAAGTCATGGGAGGGTGTATTTGGTGGAGCACTCGTTGCACTGATTGCATCGCAGGTAGTGGCTTCGTTCAGTAACGACTTCTGTCCACAGAATGAACTCATTAACCGCGTGGAATGGGCAGGATTGGCTGTGGTGGTAGTAGTGTTTGGTACATGGGGTGACTTGGTTGAGTCTCTCTTAAAGAGGAGATTAGGAATTAAAGACTCAGGTAACATACTTCCAGGACATGGTGGCATGCTTGATAGGTTTGACAGTGCGTTGCTTGCCATACCATCAGCAGTGGTGTATGTATATACCATTTTGATGTTAATACACAAATAAAAGAGAAAAAAATATTGTTGAACTATAAAACGCTTAAATTATGAGTGAATCTATCAATGAACTTCAGCAAGAAGTGACTACAAGTGCAGAGCAAGAGACAGTGGAAACCACTGCTCAGGCAGAGACCCAGGATGTCCTCCAAACAAAAGAGGCAGTACTTAACCGTGTAAAGGAATTGGCCAGAGGCGATGAAGAATTGAAACGTCAAGAGTTAGACGCTTTGAAGAGTGCATTCTATCGTTTCCATAACCAAGAGGCAGAAGAAGCGCGTAAGAAATACCTTGACGAAGGTGGCGTGGCAGAAGACTACCAACCATTGGCAGACCCAGACGAGTTGGTATTCAAGGAACAGATGGCCATCATACGCGACAAACGTGCGGAACAACAAAAGGCAGAAGAACAACTGCGTGAAGAGAACTACAACAAGAAACAACAAATAATAGACAAGATAAAAACGTTGCTTGAGAACCCTGACGACGTAAACAAGTCATATAAGGATTTTAAGAACCTTCAGACAGAATGGAATGAGATAGGTGAGGTGCCAGTGACGAAAGCAAACGACCTATGGAGAGACTATCAGAAACAGGTGGAGCAATTCTATGACACTCTGAAACTCAATAACGAACTACGAGCATACGACTTCAAGAAGAACCTTGAGTTGAAGACCAAGATTATTGAAGCCACAGAGAAACTCGCAGATGAGCCAGATCCTATCTCTGCTTTCCGTCAGTTGCAAGTGTTCCACCAGCAATTCCGTGAGGTAGGACCAGTAGAGCGTGAGAAGAGAGAAGAGATTTGGGAGCGTTTCAAGGCAGCATCGACGGTGATTAACAAACGCCACCAAGAACACTTTGAAGCACGCAAGGCACAAGAAGAAGAGAACTTAAAACAAAAGACCAGTATCTGCGAAGAGATAGAAACCATCGTAGTAGATGACATAAAGACTTTTGCTGACTGGAATGCGTTGACAGAGAAGATAACAGCACTGCAAGCAAAGTGGAAAACTATAGGTTTTGCACCACAGAAGCATAACACGAAGATATATGAACGATTCCGTGCCACTTGTGACAACTTCTTCCAAAAGAAGTCAGAGTTCTTCAAAGGTATGAGAGAAAGCATGACAGACAACTTGGAACTCAAACGTGAACTCTGTGAGAAGGCAGAAGCGCTGAAAGACAGCACTGCATGGAAGGAGACCACAGACGCACTCATCGAACTGCAGAAGAAATGGAAAGAAGTAGGTGCAGTGCCAAGAAAATATAGTGAGGAGTTGTGGAAGCGTTTCAGCGCAGCATGCGATGCGTTCTTTGAAGCAAAGAAGTCTGCTACCTCATCACAATATGCAGAACAAAACGCAAATCTTGAAAAGAAGAAAACTATCATTCAGCGTTTGAAGGAGATGGTCACACCAGAGCAAGTCACTGACGAGTTGCGTGAGTTGATCAACAACATCCAAGACGAGTGGAATGAGGTTGGCCATGTACCATTTAAGGATAAAGACAAGATATTCAAAGAATATCATAAAGAGATGGATCGTTTCTACAATATGATTGGTGTAAGTGCAGCTAAGCGTCGTATGGAACGTTTCAAGACAGAGCTTAAGAACGGAGGTGCAGATAAGTTGAGAGACCGTTTGACACGTCAGTATGACATTCTTAAGAACGAAATCAAGACTTATGAAAATAACCTTGGTTTCCTCACACTTTCTTCAAAATCCAAACAAGGGAACAGCCTGGTAGATGAGTTGAACAGGAAGGTAGAGAAGTTACGTAATGACCTGGAAGAGATAAAGATGAAAATTAAGGCTTGTGACCAAGCCGACACAGAAGACACAAAAGACGATGAACCATCCGGAGAACAGTGATGAGTTTGCAGGCTTGCAGGTGAATGCTGGTGTCAACGAGCAACTGATGGTCAACCCTAACCTTGAGAAGTTTCGCAAGAAACGCACTCGTTTGTTTAGTGTTGATGAATATGTGGACGGCATTCGCGAGGGTAATGTGAGCATGTTGGGACAGGCAGTGACGCTCGTAGAGAGCACTTTGCCCCACCATCAAGAGATTGCGCAACAAGTCATAGAACGTTGTCTGCCCTATGCAGGTCAGTCCGTACGGATAGGCATCAGTGGTGTACCTGGTGCAGGTAAGAGCACGAGCATAGATGTCTTTGGATTACATCTCCTGGAACGTTACGGAGGCAAGATAGCCGTCTTAGCCATTGACCCCAGTTCAGAGAAGACGAAAGGCAGTATCTTAGGCGATAAAACACGCATGGAGAAGTTGTCCGTACACCCTAAGTCGTTTATACGCCCTTCGCCCTCAGCAGGTAGTCTTGGTGGAGTAGCAAGGAAGACGCGTGAGACGATTATACTATGCGAAGCCGCAGGATATGATAAGATTATTGTGGAGACCGTTGGTGTGGGACAGAGTGAGACGGCTTGTCATTCTATGGTGGATTATTTTCTTCTCTTACAACTCGCAGGTACGGGTGATGAGTTACAAGGTATCAAACGTGGTATCATGGAGATTGCCGACGGCATAGCTATCAATAAAGCCGACGGAGAGAACGTGGATAAATGTGAGCTCGCAGCCAGTCATTATCGCAATGCCCTACATCTCTTCCCAACGCCAGAGAGTGGCATCACTCCAGAGGTAGTGTGTTACAGTGGGTTCTATGACTTGAACGTAGATAAAGTAATCAACATGATTGACTCCTACATCACGAAGGTTAAAGAGACAGGTTACTTCACTCAGCGACGCAATCAGCAATCCAAGTACTGGATGTACGAGAGCATTAACGAACACCTGCGAGATAACTTCTACTACAATAAAGACATAAAAGACATGTTGCCAGAGATGGAGACGAAGGTATTGGACGGAGAGATGACGTCGTTTGTTGCTGCAGGCAAACTCTTAGAACGTTATTTCGAACAGTTACATAAATAGTCACAGAGCCGACGCAGAATGCAAAGAAATTACGACTTATGAAAAGATATTTAATTGCGATACTTGTCCTTGTTAGTGTTTTCATAGACACTAAAGCTCAAGAGACCAGTTCCACGGGGTATGAGTTCTTACGCATCCCCACCTCAGCTCATTCGGCAGCGTTGGGAGGTAATGCTGTGTCTCTTGTGGATGATGATGCCATGATGTTGTTTGTGAATCCCGCAGCAACGACAAACGTGTCAGACCAGTCATTATCATTCTCTTATACCTCTTACATAGCATCAACCAATAAGTTAGGAGCAGCGTTTGTGAAACAAGTAGGCGAACGAGGCACCATTGCTGCAGGTGTACAATATCTCAATTATGGTAAGATGACAGAGACGACGGCCGACTTCCAGGAGTTGGGCACGTTTTCTGCAAGCGACATAAGTCTGCAGGCAGGCTACACCTATCTATTGAGTGACCGTTGGAGTGGAGGTGTACAAGCCAAAGGTATCATCTCAAACTACGGAGAGTACGGTTCGTTTGCTTTGGGAGTGGACTTAGGACTTCAGTATTATGATGAAGACAAAGGATGGTCGGTTGGACTCGTAGGACAAAACCTCGGAGGACAGTTAGACCCATTGTATGAGACACACGAAGCACTGCCGTTTAATTTGGCATTTGGTGTGAGCAAGCAATTAGACAAGGCACCACTGCGTTTGACATTCTCATTACCAGACATCACACATTGGCAATACGCTCCGCTGCGCAACTTAGCCATGGGAGTAGATATATATCCAATAGAGCAGTTATGGCTTTCAATAGGTTATAACTCACTGCGTGCACAAGAGATGCAGACAGGAGAAGACAATGCTTCACACGGTGCAGGACTCTCATTAGGAGGAGGATTAAACATGAAGAAACTCAAGATAGGAGTGGCATGGGGTAAGTACCACGTAGCTGCTTCATCGCTTATAATCAACGCAACATATGCTTTCTAAAAAAATAATTGTAGCCATTGACGGACATTCGTCGTGTGGCAAAAGCACTATGGCAAAATGGCTCGCCAAACAAGTGGGGTACATCTACATAGATACAGGAGCCATGTATCGTGCTGTCACACTCTTCGCCATTCGTAAGGGATTGTTCAATACAGACAACGAGATAGACACAACCACCCTTCAACAGTTACTCCCAGAAGTGAAACTCACCTTCGTGCTCGATGACGAGACCGGACAACCACTGATATGTCTGAATGGTGAGGTGGTGGAGAAAGAGATACGAGGCATGGAAGTGTCAAGCAAGGTGAGTCCTATTGCAGCACTCGCTTGTGTAAGAGAGAAGCTCACTGCTGAGCAACAGATGATGGGCAGAGAGAAAGGTATAGTGATGGACGGACGAGATATAGGTACGGCAGTATTTCCCGACGCAGAACTGAAGGTGTTCGTGACGGCCAGTGCAGAGGTGCGGGCACAACGCCGACTGGATGAGTTGAAGACAAAAGGCGACACCACAACCACGTTTGCAGACGTGTTACTCAATGTAGAAGAGAGAGACTATATAGATTCGCACCGCGAGGTGAACCCACTACGACAAGCAGACGATGCTGTGGTGTTGGACAATTCTAATATGACGTTTGACGAACAAAATAAATTTTTGTTAGACCTCTTCAATGACCGTAGAGATAGATAGTCAGTCAGGATTTTGTCATGGTGTCACGACCGCCATACGCAAGGCAGAAGAAGAACTCACTCACGCAGATTGTCTTTACTGTCTTGGTGATATAGTACACAATGGAAGTGAGTGCGAACGCTTGCACAAGATGGGACTGATAAGTGTGAACCACGATGATCTGCAGACACTTCACGACACTACACTCTTACTCCGTGCTCACGGTGAACCACCATCGACTTACGCAATGGCCAAGCAGCAGAACATCAGTTTGATAGACGCTACCTGTCCCGTGGTACTCAACCTACAGAAACGCATTCGTACCGCTTACGAAACAATCAAAGCCAGCACAACACCATCACAGACGCAGATAGTGATTTACGGCAAGCCAGGACATGCAGAAGTCATTGGACTGGTGGGGCAGACCGAAGGCACAGCCATCATAATAGAAAACACAGACGATGCAACCGCTTTAGACTTCTCTCAAGACATAATACTATATAGTCAAACCACACAGTCATTGGAAGGTTTCCGAGAGATAGTTACTTATATAGAAACACATAAATCTTCTGGCACCAGGTTTCAATACTTTGACACCATCTGTCGTCAGGTCTCAAACCGCATTCAGAACATACGCACCTTTGCAGAACGTCATAATATCGTGTTGTTCGTCTGTGGGAAGAAGAGCAGTAATGGTAGAATTCTCTTTGCTGAGTGTCACGAAGCCAATCCACATAGTTACATGATAGACAGTGCTGACGAGATACGTGACGAGTGGTTTGTCGGTGCCGACAGCGTAGGCATCTGCGGTGCCACCTCCACCCCTAAGTGGTTGATGGAGAAGTGTAGAGAGAAATTGGTAGAAATGAATATTTGATTGACTCATGAAAGTTTGTATTGCTGAGAAACCCAGTGTGGCACGCGACATAGCCAATGTGCTTGGTGCTCGAACGATGAAGGACGGATATCTGGAAGGGAACGGTTACCAGGTGACCTGGACGTTTGGACACTTATGTGAACTCAAACAACCACATGAATACAACACACTATGGAAACGTTGGGACTTATGGGACCTACCAATGATTCCCGCTAAGTTCGGCATCAGACTGAAAGACGACCCAGGCATACAAAAGCAGTTTGGCGTCATTGAGAAACTCATGCAGAAGGCTGACGAGATAATCAACTGCGGTGATGCTGGACAAGAAGGAGAACTCATCCAACGCTGGGTGATGCAGAAGGCACGTGCCACCTGTCCTGTGAAACGCCTTTGGATTAGTTCACTCACAGAAGAAGCCATAAGAGAAGGGTTTAAGAACCTCAAAGACCAGAGTGAGTACCAATCTCTCTACGAGGCAGGTCTGTCCCGTGCCATTGGTGACTGGACACTCGGCATGAATGCCACGCGACTCTACACCATAAAATACGGACGAGACCGCCAGGTGCTGTCGATTGGTAGAGTACAGACACCAACCCTTGCACTCATCGTGGACAGACAGAGAGAGATAGAGAACTTCACCCCCGAACAATACTGGATTTTATCTACACTATATCGTGACACTACGTTTCAAGCCACGAAAGGTAAGTTTACTTCACAAGAAGAAGGTGTCGCGTTTCTTGACAAGATGAAGAACGAACCTTTTACCATTACGAGTGTGACGTCAAAGAAAGGCACCGAAGCACCGCCACGACTCTATGACCTCACCAGCCTGCAGGTGGACTGCAATAAGAAATTCGGTTTCTCTGCCGAGCAGACACTGCAAGTCATACAGAGTCTCTACGAGAAAAAACTAACCACCTACCCACGTGTAGATACTACGTTCCTCTCCGACGATATCTACCCTAAATGTCCACAGATACTCAAGGGATTGCGAGGTTATGAAGAGTGGACGAAGCGATTGGAAGGTAAGAAACTACCTAAGAGTAAGAAGGTGTTTGACACGTCGAAGGTGACCGACCACCATGCCATCATCCCTACGGGTGTGCCTGCGCAGAACTTGACCGACTTTGAAAAACGAGTGTATGACCTCGTGACACGTACGTTTATTGCAGTGTTCTATCCTGATTGTAAGTTTGAGACTACGACCGTACTTGGTAAGGCAGGTGACGTGGAGTTTAAGACGACAGGAAAAGTGATAACCTCACCAGGGTGGAAGGACGTAATGAAGAGAGGAAACGACAACGAGAAAGGAAACGACAACGATAACGACAGTGACGACAAAGAGGCGAAGACATTACCCGTTTTTCATGAAGGAGAGAGTGGCGCACATGAACCATCACTGATAGAGAAGTGGACCACCCCACCGAAGCCCTATACAGAAGCGACACTCCTACGTGCAATGGAGACTGCAGGTAAGTTGGTTGAAGACGAAGAACTGCGTGATGTGATGAAGGAAAACGGTATTGGACGTCCTTCCACACGTGCAGCCATCATAGAGACGCTCTTCAAACGTCATTACATAACGAAAAGCCGAAAAGCACTCTCTGCCACACCGACAGGGGTGGAACTGATTGGACTCATACACGAAGACCTGCTGAAGAGTGCTGAACTCACAGGGCGGTGGGAGAAGAAACTGAGAGAGATAGAACGCCATAAATACTCTGCAGCACAGTTCATCGACGAATTGAAACAGATGGTTGTGGAGATTGTGCAACAGGTACGTGCTGAGAGACGAGATATGAGAAGTGAGAGGAGTGAGAGAAGTGAGGGACGAGAGACGAGAGAGAAACACACGTCGCGAAGCAATAACGCCCCTGCAGGATTTAAACCAAAAAAGAAAAAGACGACCACGAGAACGAGCAAAACAAAAACCTCTTCTTCTAGTAGATTGGATAGTGTTAAAAATGAGAATGTCACCGATGAATGGATAGGTCTGCCTTGCCCACTGTGTAAGGAAGGTCATATAATAAAAGGAAAGACTGCTTATGGTTGTTCTCGATGGAAGGAGGGGTGTACGTTCCGCAAGCCATTTGATGAGTGAGAATTTTTTCTTGAAATAGTTCTTTTTTGTTTTTTTTGAAATTTATTTTGTGAAGTCCATTTTTTTTTCGTAACTTCGCACTCGGAATTGAATTATTGTAACAAACTAAACACATTTTGCCTATAGAAGAAACATTACGCTAAAACATTAATATGTAAAGCATAATGAATAATTTCAAGAGTATTGCAGACGAGCAGTTGGTTCGTTTGTATTTAGGTGGTGACAATAATGCGTTCGACACACTCCTCAACAAATACGAAAGTAAGGTATATACCCATATTTTTCATTTAGTCAAGAACAGAGAGTTGGCAAATGATATGCTTCAAGACGTCTTCATGCGTGTCATTGAGAAGCTACATAATGGCAAATATGTTGAAGACGGTAAATTCTCTGCTTGGGTGATGTGTCTTGCTCACAACCTGGTACTTGATTATTTCCGTAAAGAAGTGAAACACAAGATGGTGTATGAAGACGAACACACCGACATCTTCAATACGTCCAATACATCTGTTACTGACAACCGCGAGACCGAACTCATATCTCTTCAAAACAACAGCGACTTGAAAGTGCTTATCAACAACTTGCCTGAGAAGCAGAAGGAAATCGTCATTATGCGCTATTATTATGACCTCAGCTTTAAAGACATTGCAAACACCCTTGGCATAAGCATCAACACCGCCTTAGGTCGTGTCCGTTATGCCCTTATCAATATGCGTAAGCAAGCCGCGAAACTCAATATTGAAGTAGCATAAGAGGTCTTTAACCGTTCAAAGCCACAACATCCGTACGTTTAATACCGTCTTAATAAGGACTCACCCTTACTATACCCTTATTCAAGTGTCACACCTTGACTTTTGGTTAGGTAAATAAAAGGTAAGAGGGAAATAGGGGTATCAGTAAAACCTTGTTTGCAGAACAATATACTGAAAACAAGAAAAATATTTGGTCAGTTCAAAAACTTTTCGTAACTTTGTGAATCATATTAGAATATATGTGAGCGCGTGCACGTACGTGTAAAGACCATAAACACTGCGGCTTGCGCACTGTTGACGAAGAGAATACAGAAATGAATGATGATATAAAGAGTTGATAAATTAAAAATTAAATTATTGTTTAACATTTAACAAAAAAAGCATGAAAAAATTAAAACTAATTCTTCTTGCACTCGTTGCACTGATGGCAGTAGATGCATCAGCTGCAGTATCGGGTAAAGACGGCAAGACACTTACGTTCGCACGTAAGAACAACACATCAAGTTATTTGTGTGTGCAGACAGCAGAAAATTATGCTTATGCATGGACAAGCCCTGCTGATAACCTCAAGCAGTGGTATCTCACAAGTACAGGTACTGACGGTCAGTATTATGTTCGCAGTGTTTATAACGGACGTTATCTTAAAGGAGCTAACTCCATGAATGCAAACTGGGCAACAGTGACAAGTGACCACAAGTCAGACACTTATGTAGGTATCTATCTGCAGCAGAACGGCTCAAATGCAGAGTACACTCTGACTGCAACTACAAGTGCTTCAAACTATTCAGCAATCAACCAAGGTCAGAACAACGTAAAGGTTGTCAGCTGGATTTGGGGTTCAAGTAACGGAAACTCATGGTGGAAGATTACCGAGGCAGAAACTGCTTACAACATCTACGACATCGTTGTTACAGGTCTTGCAGACGTATCAACTGTTAACGTCAGCACAAACGGTGTGACGCCAGTAGGTGCTACTACTCTTCAGAATGGTGAAGCATTCTTCTTCGACTCAAGCGTCACTCCAACGAACGACAACTTCACTGCAACAGCAGTAGCTGGTTATGAGTACGAGGTGACAGTAGCAGACGGCACAGTTACCGTAGCCTATGAGGTAAGCACCACTCCAATTCAGTACACCGTAGTTGTCACAGGTGACCCTACAAGTACAGGTGGTATCCACGTAATTGCAGAAGACAAGGACGTACAGAACGAAGGCACATTCGAATTCCTCGGTACTCCAAAACTCGGCACAGACTTCACAATAATTGAAGTAGAAGACTATATTGGAACAGTTTCAGTAAGTGGTACAACAGTAACTGTAAGTTATGAAGACATCAGTGCTTATGCAAAGACTGTCAGCGACATCACAGAAGGATGGTACCAAATCCAAGTAGGTGAAGGTGCTGGTGTGAATAGTTATCACACGGCAGCTTTAGGCAAGGTGATGCAAGGACAGAGCACACAGGTTACAGGTTCTAACAGTGCGGACTACGCTATGTGCCTTGTTGACCAGGCAGAAGCTACAAACAACTCTTACATCTACGTAACAAATAACGAAGGCGTTGTTACTCTCCGCACATTGGATGGTTACTTCATGCAAGCAAACGGAAAGAGAACTACAAGCAGTGCTAACATCACTGTTACTCAACCAGACGGCACAAGCACCACTAACTTCAAGTTCCAAGGTGGTGGTCAGAATACTTGTACATGGAAGTGGACTGCTTACGGTGTAGGTTCGTCATATGCTGAAGCAACAGCAGGTACTGCACGCTGGCGTTTCATCTCTGTAGGTGATGAAGTAGCAAGCAACTACGATATTTACACAGTAGAATGGGTACGCGCAGAAGGCACATTGACAAGCAGCAATGGTCGCGTTATCTTCAACAACAAGGTCGTTCTTCAAGAGCAAGGTGTTGACCTCACTGCAGACGGATTTAGCGGAAGCACTATTGACGGTTATGACATTCCAGTTGTTACTGTTGACGTAGAGAACAAGAAGATTGTTGTTACTTACAACGAGCCAACAGAAACTACTTACTATGTTCACACTACTCCAGAGAACGTAGGTGGTGCTTACCTTGCAACTGCTACAGAGACAGTTTACGCAAACGGTGAGTCATTTGGTTACATCGGCACACCAGTAGCAGGTACAAACGTATTAGCTCAAGAGGTGAACGGTTACACTTCAGTAATTGAGGTTGTAGGTACAGACGTGAACGTTACTTACACATCAGTTCGCGAAGAGTTGCTCGACATGATCAACATGCTCAAGACCAACTATGCAGACAACAACGTAGGTACAATTGGTTACTACTCAGAAGAAGGAAGTGCACTCCTTTACACAAACGTAATCAACCCAGCATTGGAAGTTTACAACGACGTAAACGCAACTACTGCAGATATACAGTCAGCTAAGAATCAGTTGACAACAGTGATAATGAGTGGTATGCTCATATCAGACAGTTACATCCAGAAGCCAACTGTTGGTAGTCTCATTAAGATTCAGGCACCTTCAGGCAACTATGTACTCGGCAATGGTGAAAGAAGCAGTGCTGCTCCAATAGGTGCAGAAGACGGCACAAATGCAGTATGGTACTACTCAAACGCTACTACACTCATCGGTTACAACAACGGCATCGGTATCAGCTATGGTAAGTTCGTTGCTGAACCAACAGAAGAGCTCACCACCTTCACATTTGTTTGTGCAGGTGAACTTGGAAAACTCTATGTTAAGACAAGTTACAAATTAGGTAACAACAACTATTACTGGAAAGAAGATGGCACATCACTTAACCGTACAACAGGCACAGACAAGAGTCAGTTTGTTGTTACAGCAGTAGATAACTCAGAGATAGGTGATTTAGTACCAGTAGAAATCACTGCAGCTAAGCGTGCAACCTTCGCATCAGACAAGGCACTTGACTTCACAGGCTCAGACGTTCAGGCATCTATCTGTGACGGTACAAGCGATGCAGGACAAGTAATTATGAATTCTGTAAATAAGGTAAAGGCAGGTACAGGTCTTTATGTAGGTGCTGCAGAAGCAGGTGTTTACTATGTTCCTGTTTACACAGGTGACGACTACGATGACGACTTTGAGAATGCTCTCGTAGCAAACGTAACAGGCAGTCAGCAGACTATCTACCAGACTGCTGGTGAGTACACTAACTACGTGCTTCAGAAGAAATCAACTGATACAAACCCTCGTTTCTACAAGGTTAATGAGAGTGGTAACACAGTAAACAACGGACGTGCTTATCTGCAGATCAGAACCACTGAACCAGCTGCAGCTAAGGAAGTGCTTGATGTTGACGACGTCACTACAGGTATAGAAGAGAGAGAAGTGAGAGAAGTGAGAGAAGTGAGAGGTGAGTTCAACCTCGCAGGTCAGCGTGTAGGTGGTGACTATAAGGGTATTGTAATTGTTAACGGAAAGAAGACATTAGTAAAATAAATAAAACACATTATTAAGTTATGAAAAAGAATTATAAGAAACCACTTGTAGTTAGCTACGATGTAGCTACAAAGTACACAATCGCAGTGGGCAGCATCGTTGGCTTGGCTGAAGAAGAAGCTGAACACGTAGAGAGTAACCCTGCAGGTGATGCTCTTGCAAAGGTTCGCGATGTACTTGACGGACTTTGGTAATCAGCAAGAATAAGTGAAAAGAAAGCACTGTCAAAATAATGGCAGTGCTTTTTTTTGTTATTATCAAAAAATTATATTACCTTTGTACATTGAAAAACAAAAGGTGGTAAAAAAAACTATGAATTTATTTGTAAGGTATTTTGACAACGAACGAGTGTGTCATAATATGGAAGAAGTTGCTACGTTTCTTGCAGAACTGAAGGAGATAACTATCAATGATGCTGACTTGGAGTCTATACAGAAATACTACGACTCAAAAAACCTATACCCTTTCCGTCTGAAGGTGAGTCAAAATAACTACGTGCTATGCTTGAAGACAAGTGCAGAAGATATTGAGCAGTTTAAAGAAGAGAGAGAAGAGAGAGGAGTGAGAGAAGTGAGAGGAGTGAGAGAAGTGAAAGACGATGGTAAGAAGGTATTTGCAGACTTCATCAATGAAGAACACAACGGCTGGTACGAGGCGACCATACTCTTCAAGCGCGTAGTGAAGATTCAGGGCACAAGCAAATGTCAGTATAAGGACACCGTATTCAAGGCCCAACTGAAAGCCAACAGTGGTGCCGACTGCTATAAGCGTATGATTGAACATCTACGCAACCGACAAGATGTAGATGTGCGGAGTCAGTTTCCTTCAATCAAAAGCAATAATTTCGAGTTTGAGTTTTTAGGTGACGCACCTACTGTCACAGTGTGAGTCCGTAGGTGGTACGTAGTATTCGGAACTCCGTACGACGATTCAAAGCATTACAAACTTCCTGTTCTTCTTCAGGGAGTTTTTTTATGAACTCTTCAGTGAGAGTGTCACCTTCTTGTAGGAACGTGTGTTGTGCGGCGAGTTTCTTCTTCACTATCTTTGGTGAAGACTCTCCGTACCCCTTAGCAGTGAGGCGGTCGCGTTTCACTCCGTGTTTTATCATGTATTTCACCACCGACTCAGCACGCTTCTGTGAGAGTGTCTGGTTGAACTTATCGTTACCACGATAGTCGCAGTGTGCAGCGAGTTCTATGGTTATGTGTGGGTTTTCTTCCATCATGGTGACGAGTTTCTGCAGAGCTTCGGTTGAGGCATCTGTGAGGTTTGCTTTTCCAAACTCATAGAAGATATTATCAATAAGTACAGGTATGTTTAGTGGTGGCAATGCAAACTGCAAGGTGTAGTCGTGACTCTCGTCCATCTCCTCAGGGAGTGACAACTGATTACGTACGTTCAGATACCCCTTGCAGGTACCGAGAAACAGATACCTCACTCCAGGCTTCAACACCTTAGTGAACGAACCATCCCCCTTCACACTCACCTTTTCGTTTGTGCCGTCGTCGCCAATCATATAGACCAATGCCTCAGGCAGTTCGTAGCCATCCTTCTCATAAACCCACCCTGTCACCGTTTGTAGTATCTCGGGCAATTCAAAACTGTAGATATGGTCCCATCCCTTACCATCATTACGGCTGGAAGAGAAGAACCCTCTGTTGTGTACACCCTCAAACGTCATGCCGAAGTCGTCCATAGGGGAATTCAATGGCGATTGTTGGTTGGTGACGGTCCACCCGCCGATGGAGTCGTAATGAGCCAATAAGATGTCTAAGCCACCCATTCCAGGATGCCCGTCGGACGAGAAGTACAGGTCGCCGTTAGGTCGGAAAGAAGGGAACATCTCATCGCCAGCAGTATTGATTGGTCGGCCGAGGTTTTCTAATCCAGCGAACGACTTATCGTCCAGGAACAGCACACGCCAAATGTCGTACCCTCCCAATCCCCCAGGCATATCGCTCACGAAGTACAACCACTTACCATCGGGACTGGCTGCAGGGTGAGCAAAACTTGAGAGAGTGTCTTTTATAATCTCTATCTTCGTAGGCTTTGACCACGAAGCGTCGGAGCGTGCGCTTTGCCATATCTCTGCCTTGCGAGGGTATTCGCTGTCACCTATGCAACGCGTGAAGTACATGGTTTTGCCGTCGGCAGAGAGACAACTCACCCCTTCGTCGTTCTCGGTGTTTATCTCCGACTCCACCTCTTCAGGTTGTTTCCATTTCTTGGCTTCGTCTTTCTTTGCGAGGAACATATCTGCGCTCTTCACCCCCGTGATGGAGTTCAGGTCATCGCCTTTGGCGTCGGTACGTGTGGAGGTGATGAGGAGTCGGTCGCCCTCGTCCCCCACAAACATAGGAGAGTAATCTGAACGTCGTGAATTGAACAATGCTTCTTTCTTCACGATGTAGTTGTTAGGCTGCGCCTTCCACTGTGGTCCCAACTCACAAGAGAGCAATCCAGCGTGTGCCAGTTCTATAAGACCTAAGTCAGCGTCGTCAGTGCCTTCCTCGAAGGAGAGGAACTTCTGAAAGTTCTCTTGTGCGTACTTATATCCACCCAGTTTGAGTTGTTCGTGTGCGAGGTAGTAGAATGCCTTATGATAGATATGTTGCAGAGAGTCGCTCGTCTCTCGTCCCTCGTCTTTCATCACACGTTCCCAGTTGCGCGTAGCGTTTTGATAGGCAGCCACAGCCTTGGCAGGGTTGTTAAATCGACGATAGCACTCACCCAGTATCCACGCACGTTCAGCCCTCAGAGCACGGTTCTTATTTGGTGTGGCAGAGTAGGCACGTTTGAAGTAGATAGATGCTTCGTAGTATTCCCCCAAAGCCAGTTTCTGTTCGCCCTTTTTGAAGTTGATAGTGTCGTTACTACAAGCCGAGACGAGCATTATGCTCAGCACAACGCTCACCATACCAATCCAAGCACCACCATTTTTCATAGTTACTCTTCTTCTTCTCTACAAGAAAAAACGTAAAATCGTTGGTTTTATTGTGAATGACTACACATTCCTGATTCTCCAAGCCTTTGGGTACAGGTTATTTGCACGCGCACCTATGTTTTTCACGAGTCCGAGTGGGTGGTGACAGTAGGTGATGAGGAGCAGTCCCTTAGGAGCATCTTGCGACAGTCGTAACACGTCGCCATGTAGGTATTGCAATGCCACTTCGCGACTCACCTCGTAACGCGGTGTGTCATCATCATATCTATTCAGTTCCAGAGTCAAACCCCTTCGCCTCCCCCCAACTTCTCTCACTTCTCTCTCTCCTCTCACTTCTCTCTCTTCTCTCACTTCTCGTCTAATCAACGCACAGAAGAACCCTTCCCCTTTGACACGATGTGGGTAGAAGTGATACATACCCTCCCCCGTTATGTTCCACTCCTTAGGCACGTTCAGGTTGACGACCTCTCCCCCCAACTCCTCACAAATCCACCTCACATTATCTTCGTCCTCGAAGCGGTTATATGTGCACGTGCTGTAAATCATAAACCCACCCCTACGCAGAGTGTTCCACACATCGCTCACTATCTCCCGCTGTCGTCGTTGGCAGAGTTCCACGTTTTGTCTGCTCCACATCTTGACAGCATCTTCGTCTTTTCTGAACATACCCTCTCCAGAACAAGGCACGTCGCAGAGTATCAAGTCGAAAGCCTCGTCCCCCATTGCCTGGAAGTCCTGTGGGCGGTTGTTTGTGACCACTATGGTGTCCGACGGCAGTCCATATTCTTCCTGTCGGTAAGCACACCACTTGCTTATGTTTTCATGTAGCACACACGCACGTTTACGGTTTATGTCGTTACAGATGATTCTGCTCCCTACAGGCAGGTCGTTTATCAATATAGTTGATTTCCCCCCAGGTGCAGCACAGAGGTCGAGACAACACAGTGAAGCCGTCCGATACCGCTCGTCACCATTCATTATGTGACGCAACACGTAAGAGATAAACATTGACGACGCCTCCTGCACGTAATAAGCCCCAGCATGGAAGAGAGGGTCAAGTGTAAAGCGTGGACGCTGGTCAAGATACACACCCTCGCCACACCAAGGAATTATTGAGTTCCTCTTTGCCTCCCCCAAAACCCCTCCCATAGAGGGGGCTTTAGACGCCTCACTTCTCTCACCACACCCTCTAATACTCACAGGCGAAGGTCTATCCATCTCCTCCAAGAACGACTTGATTTCTTCCTCGTCAAGTTGTTCGCGGAGTAATTGCAGAAAATCCTCGTTCAGTGTCATCTTCTCACGTATTCTCTGAACGAATAGTCATACCTATGTCGTTCGTCTTTCTCATGGTCTTCCCGTTGTGTCTCCCTCCACTCATCGAAATCGACTTCGGGGAAGTACACGTCGGCATCTGTAGGTGCGTCGTCAACGAAGGTGAGGTACAGCTTATCTGCCAGTGGCAGACACTGTTTATAAACGTATGCACCCCCGATGACGAACACCTCTCCGTCGTCAGCCACCATCTGCAAGGCACTCTGTAATGATGTGACCCATTCAGCCCCCTCCCTGTCGTCAGGCAGTTCGTCAGGCAGAGCCAACACCACGTTACGTCGCAGAGGCAACGGCCGTTTAGGAAACGATGCAAAGGTATTCTTTCCCATCAAGACCGTATGTCCTGTGGTTATCTCCTTGAAGTGTTTCATGTCATTCGGCAGGTGATAGAGCAAATCGTTGTTTTTGCCGATTGCCCAGTTACGCGCCACCGCCACTATGATTGAGAGAGTCATACGCTTACTGTTGCTTTGATATGTTCATAAGGATTATAATTCACCAAGGTGAAGTCCTCGTATTTGAAGTCGAAGATATCCCTTACATCAGGATTGAGTACCATTCGAGGCAAGGCACGAGGTTCACGTGTCAGTTGCAGTTGTGCCTGTTGGAGATGGTTGAGGTAGAGATGTGTGTCGCCCGTGGTATAGACGAAGTCACCCGCCTGGAGTCCCGTCACCTGAGCCATCATGAGCAAGAGCAACGAGTACGACGCTATGTTAAACGGCACCCCGAGGAACGTGTCGGCACTGCGTTGGTAGAGTTGCATGGAGAGTCGTCCCCCAGCCACATAAAACTGGAATAAGATATGGCATGGAGGCAGGTTCATATTATCTATGTCTGCCACGTTCCACGCACTCACTATGATACGTCTTGAGTCAGGGTTGTTCCTGATTTGTTCCACCACCTGTCTGATTTGGTCTATGTGTCCACCCTGATAGTCGGGCCACGACCGCCACTGATAGCCGTATATATGTCCTAAGCTGCCGTCTTCGTCAGCCCATTCGTTCCATATTCTCACGCCCCGTTCTTGCAACCACCGTGCGTTGGTGTCGCCACGCAGAAACCACAAGAGTTCATAGATAATAGATTTCAGGTGTAGTTTTTTTGTTGTGAGCAAAGGGAAACCGTCCTCCATCCGCAGTCGCATCTGATTACCAAACACGCTCAACGTGCCCGTACCCGTACGGTCTTCTTTCTTTTCCCCTTCGGTGAGAATCCTATTAAGTAAGTCTAAGTATTGCTTCATATCACCCCGCGAAGTTACAATTTTTTTTGCACGTATGCAAAAAAAAAGAAGTGAGAGAAGTGAGAGAAGAAAAATCACGCATGTTATTTCGTGATTTCGTGATTTCGTGATTTCGTGATTTCGTGATTTTTTTGCAAAAAAAAGGCACACCCGAAAGTGTGCCTCGTTTTTTTGTTTAGAATGGTACTATTTATTTAGTATTTTCTTACCATTCACAATCACCACTCCCTTGTAGTCTTCGTTGACACGACGACCATTGAGGTCGTACATCACTCCGTTGAGTGCATCGATAGAGTGGCCATCTTGGTCGACGAATTCTATTCCTGTTGCATCACCATCAATATCGAAATATTCCTTTGCCTCTGGGTTAGTGAGTTGCAGACGTAGGTAAGCACGGTGTACACCCACGTTGTTACCAGTAGAGTTATTTACCTTATAGAACTTCAGTCCAGCACTATTCTTCTGGAGTATGAAGTTGGTGTAGGTGCCGTCTGATTGTGTGATATGCAGCAGTCCGTTACTAACACCCTCTGTAGTAGGGAGTACAGGTACTAAACCACTATAATCGCCGTCAGGAGTATCACCTTCTGTTGCTACGCGCACCTTATAAGTACCCTTTGCACCACCGACGTACAGACCAACTTCAGGTATGATTGCACCTTCTACTGGATGCATAACCACTGTACTGTTTGTCTCATTTGCGCCAGAGCAGTAATATGCTACGAAGCCCTCTGCAAGAGTTTCACCATCTTCTTGATAAACCTTACTGAAGTCAAGAGGATATTCACAAGCAAATGTACCACGAGTAGCGCTTGTGATGGTAATGTCATAGCGACCTTCAGCTTCATTGGCTAATGTAAATGTGAGTTGTGAACCAGCATCGTTATTACTGTTCCAGAATCCAGCTTTAGCTGCTTTACCAGTGTAGCAATTGAGGAAGTAGTTTTCCGTATCACCAAATGGTTTGAAACCTATTCCACTTCCGTTGGCAGCAATTACCCAATCACCATACCAACCATCTGTCTTTGGAGCCTTAGCTACGATGCCATTTCCGTTAGTTATAGTCTCATAACTGAGGCATTTATCGGTATCAGCATAAGGAACGATTTGTATTGCATGGTTTCCACTGCCTTTGCTTACAATGCGGAAAATCCATTGTTCGGTCTTATCTGTGAGGTCCATCCAGTCACGTTTTGCACGCCAAGCCTTACCTGCATCGTCGCCAGAGTTGATGTATTTATACCAACGGTAGTTGTCAGTTGCAGAGGCTGTTTTCATACCATAGACGTTAGTGTTGCTATTGTCAGAAGCAACGAATGGTAACTGCTCATAATGTACACGTACCTCACTGCTGTGAAGTGTTGTTGTTGCGCAGTAATTGAGGAAGATAGGCGCTTCGAGTTTTGTGATGTCAAAACCAGAAGCATTCACTGTCTGACTGTTTGTGTACGACTGCCCATTATATGTTATAGGAGTATCTACTCCGTCAATAACGAATGTCAGTTGAGGAGGATTTTCAAACGATTCCACCTTGTCGATGGCGTCTTGAAGATCGTATGCTCCACCATAGATGAATTGCATTCTGTTACCATAGTCTTGAATGTTCCAATCATTGAGTTCTGTTACATAAGCACCGTTGGTATTGAACCAATAGTTTCCTACAGAGAGATAGAACGGATCATCTGCCAGGTTAGAAGTATTGATTGTGACAGGTTCATCAGGTTCATCAGTCATAGTATATCCTTCAGCACCATCATTAGCAGTGACGAACTGCGCAAGTCCGATGTTATAGAGATAGAAATTACCCTTTTCAGACTTTATCCAAGCAAATTTGCTATAATCATCAGCATCACTGTATTCTTCTGTCGTTCCAATTATATAACTATGTTCTGTGTCATATTTCCAGTGTCCACGTCCTTCTGTTTGGAGTATATAATAGCTTTGGTTGTTAAGTCCGTCTGTATTGTTGAGGATGTAGTTTACGTTGACGGTGAGATTTGTGACGTCAATAGACACATTAGCTTTATAGTTTGTCACTGCTATTGCAGGTACTTCGTCTGTTGTTAAAGTACCAGTTTTTTCCAGAGTTGCACCATGCTTCACTTCCTCTTCGTTGTAGGTCACACCTCCATCAGCAGGTGTAGGAAGTCCAGTTACTTGTACTGTGTATTCTCTTGGAATTTCGGAATAAGTCACTGTGAACGTCTTTGTGTCATCGTCATAGGTAACAGCAGAATTATATCCAGATACATCTGCAGGATTGATAGCAGAGCTCTCGATAGCAGTTGTGCTTACGAAATATGGAGCAGCATCGCCATCAGTGATTGTCTGCGACTTAGTCGTCCACGTAGCAGCAGCGCCTGTAGGAGCAGCGGTGCCACCAGTTGTTTCAAATACCACCTTGTAGGCAATGTAGCCTTCAGCCTCTACCCACGCGATACCAGATGTGAAACTACCATTGAAGTATGGAGCACTTGCGCCATCGTTTGTTTTGTCTGACTGTTTGAATACAACTACGCGGTCGTTAGTTCCAACATTATGGAGATAGGTAAGATCTTCTGTATTAGCCTTTGACACATTGCTGTTTGATGTCTCTGTGCGAAGGTTATAAATCTTAAACTTAGCAGAGTTATCATATGTAGAAGACATCGCAATGAGGGTGCTACCAGTATTGGCATCAAGGAATCTGACGTAACGACCAAGAGCACTCTTCATCACGTATATGCCCTCACCAAGATCGCTAACTACCATTGCTGCACTTTCTGGATATGAAGGAGTGTCGCCGTTAGCTGTTGTGTTAGCTTTCAGCGGAGAGTCATCATCGTTGTCATAGAGATAGTACTCAGTCCTGTCACTTTCAGTGTCACTACCATCACGCAGGTTAAGGAAGTAAACCTTACCCTCTGACGGGTTAATCATGCTGGTATTGTTGTTGTATGCTTCAAGTGCTGTTTGTAGTGATGAGATTGCACCTTCAACCTGAGAGATTGTTGCCTCTTCCATATTATATATAGTAACGGCGGCATCATAAATGGCTTTGAATGCGGTTTTGATTTCCTCCGATCTCTGTCCCGGATAACCCTTGTTGGCATCAAGTTTTGCTTTAGCTGTGTCAATCAGAGGTTTAAGTTCTTCATCCTTCACTATCTGTGGGTCGGTAGCTTCAAATGTAACTGTTAAGGTACGACCGCCAGTCATCACCTTACTTGTGAGTTCGTAACCCTCCGGAACACTTACTTCAAAGTCATCTGCACCAAGTTCTGCAGCATCGGTATTTATGATGTGTGAGTCATCAGTATAGTTCACAGTCACATTACCTGCAGTGTAAGTTACGCTGGCACCAGATGGTACTTCTCCAGCAAATTCAATGCTATAGAGTTTGCGGGTAGTTGCATCAAGAGTAATCTGAGAACCTACATCGCTGAGTGCAGCGGATTTTGCCCAATAACCGATACTGCTATTAACGTCGTTCACTGTTCCGTTAGAAGCAGTTGTACCATCCAGATAGAATGTGTAATTACCATACGTGCGAGTGCTGTTTCCTGTTTCAACGATATGGAATGTAGTTGCAGTTGTTGAAGCTGTAGCTTTTGCATTATTTGCTGTTGTTTGGTTCACATATTGTCCGTTAGGGATAAAAAATTGGAAAGCAAAAGGATCGCCAGTTACTGCAAAGAGATACTCTGTGTCAGTTGGTTGAGAAGAACTGCTCTGCTCAGGGAAATTGGTGCCATTGAATTTCGCATAACCACTACGCATCTTCCATGTGTACCATGTTGCATCGTTGAAGTCGGTTGAGAAGGTGAAAGGAAATTCTGATATATCAATCGTCAGTTCTATGGTTTGGTCTGCAGTCACCGTAGCAGTTGATTCAGGCAGGCCAGTGAGGGAAACCTTATAAGGTAGTACTAATGTTGGTGATGGATATGTAGAACCATCCTCAATACCTTCATGTACTTCCAAGTCACCATATTGTTCACCCTGGTATAAATATCTATAAGTTACTGTATGGCGTGTGTCTTCATAGGCGCACCATTGTGTGTAGGCACCTGCACGGGAGTTGGTAGCGATATGTACGCTTGTGGCAGAACCTTCAGAGTTCAAGTAGTTGCTTTCACTTACTATACGGAAGAGATAATCAGAAGCACTGCCACTATACAAACCTGTCACGAGGTTATCAGTATCAGTGACATTACCATTGCTGAATGTCCATGTGTATGGTGTTGTTGACCACACGCCACCACCTGTACTGGAATTAGTGAGATAATAACCTGCATGGTCAGCACTCTCAATGACATAACCACTCTCATTTTTGGTTAGGATGAGTTTGTAGTTATCTTGATCTACGAGACTCTTTGCATTGGTAAGTCCTGTTGCTACGTCGCCACCATATGTGGAACCTACGCATGCATTACCACTATACCCTAAGAAATAACCGGCAGTCTTATGAGGGTTGGCAAGGACAATATTCTTGCTGTCACCCGTCTGCATATTGTTGATGTCAGACCAAGTGAGTAGATTTACATAAGAAGCCTCCTTTAGGGTACCGGTAAAGTCACTTATAGTAGCAACTTGTGCTCCGCTATTAGCATTCCAGATAAGAATCAGTTTATCACCAGATACAAGTCCTATGTTTTTAACATTGTAACTGTTTGATGCAGAAAAATTGGCTTTCTCGCCAGCCAATAATGTCGCTGTGGTTCCAGAGTACTTCCAAATAGAAAATGTTGTATTGGTAAAACTGCCCGTAGCACTGAACGATACAGTGATTTCACTATAAGCATCATCGATGATGTAAACTTGTGCTGCGTAAGTACCCGTATAGGCCTTACGACCTCTGATGGTAAACCCCGTTGTTGAAATATTGGTTACGTCATCGCTGGCACACAATGTTCCACCATTACACATACCATAATAAAAACCTGTTGCGCTGGCGTTGGTGTTGTTACCCAAGTTTTGCTCAACAGAAGCCTGCGTAGGTAATCCTTGTACATCATTTGTCCCACCAGCAAGAGCGTTGTTCCAGGTTCCTGCACTGGTAGTCCTTAAGTTTGTTCCAGATGACGATATCGATAACGTCAGGTCATCTGCCCAAGCATTGATTCCTATAAAGAAAGCTAATGCAAAAAGTAAAAATTTAATGTGTTTCATAAAACGTATAATTTATAAATTGATAGTTATTTAAGTTTTAAAATATCAACAAAAGATTACATAAAAAAAGCAACTCTGCCAACACCACTAATGGTGTGCAAAGTCGCCAATATCATTGTTTTTAATAAGTATATTTTTGTATGTATTTGTAAATGAGATGGTTATGGGGGGGGGGGGGGGGGGGGGGGGGGGGGGGGGGGGGGGGGGGGGGGGGGGGG
>R20__coassemble_422_pt1 | contig 31614 bp, 29 predicted proteins | sample R20__metabat2_high_PE_015 | metagenome-assembled genome bin R20 | reverse complement strand
TCATAGAACTGCGTGGAGCCATTCCTTATGCTATAGGCTTTGACTTACCATTGATTCCGTCATACATAATATGTATAATAGGCAATATGATTCCTGTGCCTTTCATTTTCTTGTATGCTCGTAAAGTATTGGAATGGGGTAAGGAAAAAAAATATATTGGTTCTTTTTTTACATGGTGTATTGAAAAGGGAGAACGAGGTGGTTGTAAGTTGAAAAGCAATGCAGGGCGAGGAGTTTATTTGGCTCTCTTATTGTTTGTAGGAGTACCTCTTCCAGGCACAGGTGCGTGGACAGGTACCTTAGCTGCAAGTTTTTTGAACCTTGACTTCAAGAAAAGTGTTATAGCTGTGTTATTAGGAGTAGTGTTGGCAGGAGTGCTTATGTTGCTTTTGTCATTAGGCGTATTTGATGTACTCTTACTATGGTTGCGGAATTAAAAAATAAAGAGAATCATCCACGAAATCATCAAGTAAGCGAGCAGACATATCCCCGTTGTCTCTAGAAGATAATACACACCTTCCGCAAAGAAAAAATAATCGAATACTACAAATATCAATGCAATAAACACTATCACTACTAACCACACACTTAATACAAGAAGAGCCATTATATTAGGCAACATAAGTGGATTGAGTGTGGGGTGAAAATAATACTCCTGCCAATATTCTGGAGCAAAAGTTTGAATTCCAACATATAAAGTTGCCAATACGACGACCAACATAACAAGCATTACAGAATAGAGCGTTACTATACGTGGAGTTTGTTTTTGAAATACGTGTATTTTACGTTTTCTTTTCATCATAAAGAAAAATCCAAATATACCCAATAGTAATAGTAACGACATCCACACGCCACGACTCCCAGACAACCAGAACAATGCTTCAGAGATACGGTCATTAGGAATAGCACATTTAAGCAATTCAGTTTCTTTCACCCATCCCATAGTCATCTGGTCACAAAATAATTTAATCCACACATCTCCCTGATTGGAATAACGTATATCTGCAACTACAACGACGTCATCTTTATATACATAACAAGTGTCAATTATATCAGTTTCGTGTGGAACCAAAGCCATTGAATCGGCAACAATCAAAAAATTAAAATTGATTGTGTAATGATGCATAAATCGAAACGAAAGACTATCTGCCTGCTGATGCGTCAATTCCAGTAATGTGTCAGAATCGAGCACTACTGGTTGCTGAGCATATAGAGATGTCAGACTGTGTAGTATTATACTAATTAAAATAACATATCTCTTCATTATTTTTTTTCTTCAAAGATTTTCATTTCACAATTGCGACAATCAAATTCCAATCGAAATGTGATGCCATTCTCCAGACGAAGATACATTGGGGGTGATGGTTTTCCACATAGTCCGTGTGCGTATTTAAGACAATGCTTACAAGTCATTAAAGGTCTTTCTGCTTTTAGTTCTGTACTTTCTGTTCTAAGTTCTAACCTTCCATCTCTACGTTCCAACCTCTTATGTCTTCGCTCCCGCATTTTATCAAATTGTTCCACGACTTCTCGTCTCCAAGTCACAAGTGTTGAAGAAGGAATGAAATAATTTTTGTTCATCTCTATTTTGAGGTTTCTCAAGTTGTATGGAGTGTCTCCAAGTCGTGATAACTGTCTATGAATATTCTCCGCCTGATGTGTGCGAGCGAGTTCTTTTTTTATGCTGAAGCTTTTTGTTTCCTCATTACCATAATCATCTTGAATGAATAACTCAAAACCGCTGTCAGTCCCTTTCAGAGTCAGGTCAACATCTATATATCTGTCTGCACTTTTCCCAGAGAGAGTATCTTCAAACTGTTTATCATAATTGCGGTATAGACGAGTATTTTTGCATAGATCGTGTGGCATTGACAATGGGAATAATCTGCCGTTCTCCACCTTATTTACACGAAATCCACACAACTCTCCATGACTATCAACAAAACACAATCCGTCACCATTGGAGAAATGTGCCAGTCCTGCAACTGTGAAATACCCATTACCAATATCTTTCACACGTCCAACCATTTCACCCTTTGATTTGGGCGTTTCTTTACAAAAGATATCGGTTTGTCTCCCGTAGAGGAAATAAGTTGTGAATCCACGATTGAAACTCTTGTGCACATCTGGTTGGAACTGTAGTGATACTCGTCCATGAGATGTGCGCTCGTAGTGGTTTTTATTGGTATCAATTATCTTTTGTAATGCCTCATGATATGCTGCTGTCACATTCTTCACATAAGACAAATCCTTGAGTCGTCCTTCTATCTTAAATGATGTGACTCCAGCATCAATCAAATCTTGTAAATGTTCAATCAGACATAAGTCTTTTAAGGAGAGATAGTGATGTTTTTCTTCAGATGATTGTAGATCACCAGATATAAGTTCATAGTTCATTCTGCACATCTGTGCACACTCACCACGATTAGCACTACGTGAGAAGCATACCTCGCTTGCGAAACATCTACCACTATAAGATACACACAGTGCACCATGCACGAATGCTTCCAATCGTATATCTGGCACTGCTTCATGTATATCCCGTATTTGTTCAAGTGTCAGTTCGCGTGCTAGTACCACCTGTTCAAATCCAGCATCTCGTAGAGTAGCCACTTTTTCTGCCGTACGATTATCCATTTGTGTGCTGGCATGAATTGCGATTTTTTGTTGAGATAGAAGTGGTAAAATTTTTGGATCTTGAACTATTATTGCATCTACGTGGATTTGTTCAAGTTGTTTTAAGATATCTTTTACTTCTTGTAGTTCATCATCACGTATCAGTGTGTTTATAGTGATATATACCTTGGCATTGAATGTATGAGCATACTTCACTAAACGAGATATATCTTCTATGCTATTACCCGCAGCAGCTCGTGCTCCGAATCGTGGAGCACCAATATATACAGCATCAGCACCGTGGCGTATAGCCTCGATGCCGATATCTGCTGTCTTTGCTGGTGCAAGTAACTCCAGTTTTACCATATATTTACACGCTTTTCACGTGGGATATACATCTTGTCTCCATCCTTGATGTTGAATGCCTCGTACCATGCATCTATCTGTGGAAGTGCACCATTCACACGCCATTCTCCGAGCGAATGTGGATCCATCGTTGTCAGTTGACGAATACTCTCTTCTGTGATATTCTGAGCCCATACATTAGCATAAGCGAGGAAGAATCGTTGTTCTGGGGTGAATCCTTCTTTCTCTGATAGTGGATTATTTTTTGTAGCGTTTTTGAATGCCTGATAAGCTATCTTCAGTCCACCATGGTCTGCAATGTTTTCTCCCTGCGTCAACTGACCGTTTGCCATCAATCCAGGCAACACCTCTATCGTATTAAAGAAGTTTACCATAGACTGAGTCTTCTCCTTAAATTTTGCTTTGTCAGAAGGAGTCCACCAGTCATTGAAATTACCGTCCTTATCAAACTGACTGCCTTGGTCATCAAAACCATGTGTCATCTCATGACCTATCACCACACCGATTGCTCCGTAATTAAATGCGTCGTCAGCATTCATATCAAAGAATGGGTATTGCAGGATACCCGCAGGGAAACAAATCTCGTTAGTTGTGGGATTGTAGTAAGCATTCACTGTCTGAGGAGTCATGTACCACTCATCACGGTCAACAGGTTTCTTATATTTCTCTTCTATTGTCTTTGTCATAGCCCATTGAGCGATACGTTTGTTAGTTTCGTAGAGTGTGATAGACGGGTCTATAGTGAGTTTGCTATAATCAGTCCATTTGTCTGGATAACCAATTTTTACGTAGAACGCAGCGAGTTTTTCCTTTGCGAGGGTTTTTGTGCTATCGCTCATCCAGTCTTGTTGGTCAATACGTTCTGCGAGAGCTATTTGTAAATTCTTCACGAGTTGAAGCATACGTTCCTTGTTTTCTTTTGGAAAGTATTTCTTAACGTACATTTCTCCTACAGCTTCGCCGAGCACACCATTAACGGCACCTACGGCACGCTTCCATCGTGGTTGCATCTCTTTCTTGCCCGACATCACCTTTCCGAAGAAATCAAATGTCTCTGCATATATCTTATCTCCCAGCACATTAGAGTTGGCAGAGAGCAGACGCCACTGCATAAAGTCCTTGAGTTTACGAACTTCTATAGTGTTGAGAATTTCTATGTCATTTTTTATCGCTTCAGGTTGTCCCACATCTACGAAGTCAAGGTCCTTTATCATGTTTGTTTCCCAATATTCGTTCCAAGGGAAGTCGGTGAACTCTTCTTGCAACTGTACAGCAGACATCTTATGATAGTTAGCGGCAGGGTCGCGCAACTCTACGTTGCTTTTGTTTCCTTGTGCAATACGTGTTTCTATCTCTAATACGCTCTCCATCTTACGTGTTGCATCTTTCTTTTTGTCACCGACAAGAATAAACATATTAACAATATGCTGGCGATAAGCATTACGTATTTTTTTTGTTGCATCGTCGTCTTTCACATAGTAGTCCTTTTGTCCGAGAGTCAATCCACCCTGACCGATACCGACTAAGTTTTGTGTGCTGTTCATCATGTCTGCACCTATACCATTTCCAAAGACAAATCCGTTGCCTAAGGCATCATTTTTAATAAACAATGAGATGAGTGCTTTCCTGTCATTTAGTTTCTCTATTGCATCCAAATCGGCTTTGATTGGTTTAACACCATCTCGGTTCATACGCTCTGCGTCCATCATCATATTGTACAAATCACCTATCTTTTGTGCCACGCTACCTTGCGTATTTTCTTTCTTTGATAATTCTTCAATGAGTTGACGGAGTTGTTCTCTATTATTCTCTGCTACAAGGTCAAAACTACCAAAACGAGAATATTCTGGTTTTAGTGGATTATTCTTAATCCAACTCCCACATGCATACTGATAGAAATCTTGTCCTGGAAGAACCTGTGTATTTAAATTCTCCAGTTTCACACCTATTCCCAAATCTTCTTGTGCCACACACACACCACTTGTAAGTGCCATACTCATTACGATAATTGATTTTAAAAATTTCATTTTCTTTTCTTTGATTTATATGATTTTTATTTTCGAGTTAAAGTTACAATTTTTTTCTGACATTGCCAAAAAAAGTCTAATACCTCACACTGACGCCTGCAAGAAATAGTGCACCAGGCATAGGATAACCGGTGTAAGTTTGATATCGTTTGGAAAGTAAATTCTCTCCTTTCACGAATATATTAACATCACGCATCACGTCATACGACACATTAACACCAAGTAGCGTGTAATTTTGTTTATCTGTATCATTATTATTTTCAAGCGAGAGTCCTCCGATGTACTGAACTGTCAAAGCAGAAGAAAGGCGTTTGTGTTTATACTCTAGACTCACCAAAGCCTTATGCGTAGGAGCGCACGTTACAGGTTTATTTGTGTGGAGATAACTATAATTAGCGGATAACATCAGGCTGGTGTCAATGAGCGATAGATGAGAGAGGAGAGGCGAGAGGTTACACCTTCCACTCAATTCCAATCCCCAGTTATGTAATTGATGAGTGTTTTCCAATATCACATGTGACACCGCGGAATTATAAACTTTGTTAATCAAGTTCTCTGCATCGAGATAAAAAGCATTTACATCTATCACCCAATTCTGTTTACGTATAGCGTACGATGCCTCGTAATTCACTAATCGTTCTGGCAAAAGATTTGGATTGGCAGGGGTGAACATATAACGTTCCTTTATGGTAGGATTACGAAACCCTTTGCTCACGATCAGTTTGGCTGTTTGTGATTTGGTGACGTGATACGTCATTCCTACTTGTGGCACCCATTCTGTACCACATACAGAATGATAATTCATTCGCACCCCCGCATCTAAGGTCACGTTTGAATGAATTGTCTGCCTCAGGTCGGTATATGCGGCGCATTCTGTTTCGGAGCGGTTGGCATATATCAGTTCCCCCGTCCATGCTTTTCCTCCAAAACGCTGTGCATCAATACCGAGTGTGATGTTATTTCCCTCCATCAGGTGTAAGTTCTGATATGCACTGATTCCCATTAAGAAATCATCATGTTTGTAAGGGTAGGGTGCTGACGGAGTTTCTGTATATCCATCTCTTATGTTATGATGTCCAAAATCATAATATGCTCTGACGAGTCCGCCTGATTTCTCAGACAGATTAGTTAGAGACACGCTTACTAACCCACGCATCACCTTTGCATCAGCCTCATGCAATGGTGCGGTCGTTGGTCCTGGGTTTTCAGACGTTATGTGATTGAGTGTAGCGTCTGCACTCCACTTCCATGTTTTTGATATTTTGTAATCATATTTTACAAAACCATTCAAATTAGAAAAAGCAGAAGATGACCGATGTCCATCACTTCTCACATACCCCACGGCAGCGCACAACGATGACTTTTCTTTGTTGTCATTCATTGACGTATTAGCGGTCAGAGTACCATAACTTCCCAAACATAGACACGACTTAAAATGTCTTTGCGTTGCTACCTTTTGTCTAATAATATTTATCACACCTCCCAAGGCATTTGAACCATACAACACAGATGACGGCCCACGAATCACCTCTACTGATTCTGCCATGTAGGTGGAGTACATATCTGGGATTGAATGACCATATAGTCCCGCATATTGTGGTTGCCCATCTATTAATACCAACACTCGTCCGTCACCACCGATGCCTCGCACGGACATAGAGCCAGCCGCTCCCGTGGAGATACCGTAGCCCACCACATTTCGCGATGTGACAAACAGTCCGGGAGTGTGCATCGATGCACTTGTAAGGATGCTGGGGTCAATAGATTGCTCCAACTGTTCCGACGTAATAGAGGTGACAGTATTTGGTATATCAGCAGAAGAGGTTATGGTACGAGTGCCCGTAACCACAACCTCTTTTATGTTGATAGAATCTATCTCCTCTGCAAATACATTGATACCTATGCACGCGCTAAGTACAATGTTAGTTATACGTCGTGCTAAATTCAAAATTTATATGTTAGTACAGCCTGTACGTTTAGAAGTTTATCATTCTTGTCACGAATGCGACCATTGAAGTCGTCGTTCAACATAGCTACGGTTCCTTCAATTCCTACGTTCCAATCCTTATTAATGATGTAATCCACTAGTAAGCCTGTACGTAAGTTCACAGCGTGAACACAATCATATTGACTGCCGATCTTTTCTGTCACACCATAGTTCTTTGCCGTCTGGAACATCTCATCATATCCCCAACCATAGTCATATCCCACGCCTACTATCAAACTTGGGTGAATCTTGCCATAGTAATGTGCTTTGAAGATATTGATTATGTTGAACAATACGTCAGCATTGATATTGACATAATTGAAATCCAGATTTTTATCGACAGAAGCGAAATGTGTTTTTTGTTTGAGTCCAGTCACTTGCAGACGCGCACTTGCTTCCTTTGAAATGCCGGCTCCAACAGCCAAAGAGAAGCTTGGACTCAGTGGGTTGTTGTTTGATACTTCTGTTGAAGCACCTACTCCCACCTGGACGAATCCATAAGGATACGTATCAATTCTTTTTGATACATACTGAGCAGACATAGTTGCCCAACATCCCACAAAAGCGATAAATAAAATAAACTTCTTCATGCGTTTAAAAAATTATTATATTGTTGTTATTTTGTTATCTCTTCAGCTCTGTCTATTTAGCATAACTTACAGAACGAGTTTCACGAATGACGGTAATCTTCACTTGTCCTGGGTAGGTCATCTCCTCTTGTATTTTCCTTGCGATGTCGTTGCTCAGATTTTCCAGGTCGGCATCATTCACCTGGTCTGCTCCCACGATCACGCGCAACTCACGTCCTGCTTGTATAGCATATGTCTTCGTTACTCCTGGATAAGACATACCCACTTGCTCCAGGTCATGCAGGCGTTTTATGTATGCTTCTACGATTTCACGTCGAGCACCTGGTCGTGCTCCAGATATAGCGTCACACACTTGTACGATTGGAGCTATCAAAGACGTCATCTCTGTCTCTTCGTGGTGTGATGCTATAGCGTTGACGATATCTGGTTTTTCTTTGTATTGTTCTGCTAACTTTGCACCATATTCTGCGTGTGGTGTCTCTGGGTCCTCATCAGGCACTTTACCTATATCGTGAAGCAATCCTGCACGTCGAGCTTTCTTTGCGTTCAGACCTAACTCTGCAGCCATTGTAGCGGCCAGGTTGGCTGTTTCGCGTGAGTGTTGCAAGAGGTTTTGTCCGTATGAAGTACGGTATTTCATTTTACCTATCAGACGTATCAATTCTGGATGCAATCCGTGAATACCGAGGTCGATTGCTGTACGCTTACCTGTTTCTATAATTTCGTCTTCCACTTGTTTCTTCACTTTTGCCACCACCTCTTCTATGCGTGCAGGGTGAATACGTCCGTCTGCCACGAGTTGATGCAGAGCCAGACGACAGATCTCACGGCGTACAGGGTCAAATGCGCTTATGACGATAGCCTCTGGTGTGTCGTCCACGACGAGTTCTGTACCAGTGGCAGCTTCCAATGCACGTATGTTACGTCCTTCACGTCCAATGACACGTCCTTTGATTTCGTCGTTATCCAAGTGGAACACAGATACAGAGTTTTCTATTGCTGTCTCACTTGCTACGCGCTGAATGCTCTGGATGACGATGCGACGTGCTTCTTTAGTAGCGTTCTGTCGAGCATCGTCCATGATGTCGTTTATGTACTGTTGTGCTTGTGTCTTTGCCTCGTCTTTCATGCTTTCCACGAGACGTTCTTTTGCTTCCTCAGCAGACAGTCCAGAGAGAGTTTCCAGTTGCTGACGTTCAGAAGCCATCAACTCGTCCAATTCGCTTTCACGCTTCTTTAGGTTAGTCTTTTGAGCATCAATACTTTGTTTGAGAGAAGCCAATTCTTTCTTTCCACGATTAACCTCGTCCAATTGTTGATGTAAAGACTGTTCACGTTGTTGCAATTTATTTTCTGCTTGTTGCAGTTTGTTATTACGTTGTTGAGCCTCCTTGTCAAATTCTGCTTTTTTGTTGATGAAGGTCTCCTTGACCTCCAGCAGTTTCTTTTCTTTTATGTTATTCGACTCATGTTTAGCATCTTTTATGATTCTGTTATATGTGCCTTTAGCCACATAACGAAAGATGACAAACCCCAACACTGCTCCTACTATCAGAGCAACCAATCCAATTATCAGTTCAATTTCCATTTTTTCTGTTTTTTTATTATTTTACTAAGTTGTCAATATCTCTTTCCAATTCACTTATGACACTCATCACTGGCGAGATATCTTTACCTCGTTCAGTTCGAAGAGCATCTACAGCAGTATTGAGCATGACCATAGCATAATAATATTTCTCTTGAGGGAGATCAGGATAACGCTGACGCATTGTGCGCAGGCGTTCGTTCACTTGCGATGCAGCTTTACGGTAGATTTCTTCGTCTTCCGTATTGTTCACAGTCATCGGCAGTGTTATCTCCTCTATATTTACGTTTACTGTCAGTTTTCTCATACTGCTTTTTCTCAGTCGAACGAGAAGGTCATCTGACCAATCTCTCGTTTCTTGTCTCTCGTCTTTTTTCTCTCTTCTTTTGTCTCTCCTCTCTCTTCTTTTGTCTCTCCTCTCTCGTCTTTCGTCTCTTGTCTCTTGTCTTTCATCTCCACATCATCTAGCATATTGATACAGTGGTTCACTTGTCGCACTAAGTTAGTTATTCGTTGTCGTGCACGTGCGACGTCTCCGTCAGTCACTTCAAGTAGTTTTGCCATCTTCAAGGTTTGGTAATCGTTTTTTGAGTTTCTCACCTCACTCTTCAGTTGTTTGATTTCTTCCTCCCCTTGTTCGATGATTTCTTTGAGTTGTTCGTTTTCCTTCTGCAACTTGCGATATTCCAGCATCAGTCCTCTGACTCTGGTTTCAAAATCACGAATTTGTTGCAGTTCCACCTGTGTCATACACTAATGTCAGTGTCTTGTTTATCTTTTCATCTTCTTCTCAGCAGCTTCCACATCTGCTTGAGAAGGTTTTGGTTCTTTCTTTGCAAGGATGACCACGTTATACACATATTCCTTTGCCCATTCCTCAGACAGTCCGAGTGTCTTCTGATACTTACGCAGAGCAAAAGCAGTCTTGCGTTGTCCCTCATCTTTCCAGTTCATGCTGTTGAATATATCATGCACCGTTTTGTCGGTCATGGTCTTCATGGCAGACCGCAGAAATCCTGGCACGCGGAATTTCCATTTCATGATGTTACCAACCAGCATCATCAAGTCCTGACTGTATCCCTGGAAGAGGAACATGTAGTTACGTATGTCATTAGGGTTTTTACATCCCTTACGAATGCTTGTGTCTATCTCCTTAAAGAAATTGTCACTGATACCATATAGGTTTTGTAACATTTTCTTGCAGGCACTCTTTTCCCCAACACCCAATTTATTATTTACTGTTGCCACTTTGAGCGAACGTTTGAAGGTAGCCATATCGGGGAAGAAAGCCAAATTCGAAATGCCCATGTTTGATGCGAGCACACTTTGGAAATAAACGCGTATCAACGTCATGAAATCTTCCATGCCACCCACTTTAGACGTTTTTTTCTTCCTGAATAAATTTGAAAATAATCCCATCTCTTAAACTTTAAATGTACATATTTGAATGCAAAGATAGTAATTTTTTTGCAAACACACAAAAAAAATAGTTCTAAAAGCAAAAACTCAACGAATATAACGAAAAGCCTCCTTATATAGGTCTGTTCTCAACTTTAACGTTACCTTATCTCTACCTTTTCTCTAGCTGTAGGGTAGAGTTAAGGTAGAGTTAAGGTAGAGTTAAGGTGGAGTTAAGGTAGAGTTAAGGTAGAGTTAAGGTAGAGATATAACGGTGAAAAGGCGGTGAAAAGGTATTGGAAAAGTGTTAAAAAAGTGTTAAAAAGGTGGTCGCAAGTAAAACCCTGCACCAGAATAGATGTTTATAAAAAAAGAAAAAAAAGCTTGGAGCGGAGAGAAGGCAACTAATAAAATATAGTAAAATTATTCTTTTTTTTGGTTTTATAATTATTTTTTATTACCTTTGTGTCAAAATATGCATATTTATTATGAATACATCTGATTTGGAAGGCATTAACGTGCAGTATGTAGAGGATGATGACGACAAGGGATTTGAGATTCGTGTTTTATGGGAAATATTGTGTCGTCATAAGTATTGGTTTATCGCTTCTATACTTCTTTGTGTAGCAGTGGCATTTGTGTATCTCAGGTACACCACGCCAAAATACAACATCGTATCGAAGATTCTCATCAAAGACAAGGAACAACAACGTCCTTATGCCAGTTCCATAAGCAATACATTTCAGGAGTTGGGATTGATGAATGGTAGTAATGGTTTCGACAATGAGATAGAAGTACTGAAGACGGTGACGTTGAGTAAGAAGACTGTCAGACAGTTGAAGCTCTATACTCGTTACTACATGAAAGGCAGTTTCAAAGACCGCGAGGTGTATGCAAAATACTCTCCTATCCTGGTAGATGTAGATGATTATGTCGTTGACTCTGTTTTGACGAGTCCAGTGGTGTTGAATCTCACACATGCAGGGCGTAGCATCATGGCTGAAGTGAAGTACAAGAAGTTTGAAAAACTCATCAAGATAAACGGATTGCCTACTTGTTTAGACTTGCCGTTCGGACAGATACGTGTGGAGCGTAATTCGGAAACTCGGAAACTCGGAAACTTGGAAATACAAGATGAGACGAGAGACGAGAAACGAGAAACGAGAGACAAAGGGATGACCATCATCATCAGTCCATTGCAGACGACAGCACATGGTTACGCAGCACGCATGTCGGCCGAACCTACGTCCAAAACTACGACCGTGGCTTTTCTCAGCATCAGTGACAACCTACCTGAACGAGGCAAAGACTACATGACTCACCTCATCAACATATATAACTCCGAAGCAAACGATGACCAAAACGTGGAAGCAAAGAAGACAGCTGAATTCATACAAGAACGACTCACTAAGATTCGTGGTGAGTTGAATATGACGGAATCAGAACTCGAGAGCTTCAAGGAAAAGTCAAACATAGTTGATTATGCAAACGACACCAAGGTAGATGCCACACAGAACATGCAGTATCAGAGTCAAATCATACAAGCATCCAACCAACGCAGTTTGATTGATTACCTGTCTGATTATGTAAATGACGGAAGCAATGCCCTACAAGTCATACCTACCAACGTAGGCATCACAGACGCATCACTTGGTACGATGATAGTGAAATACAACCAATGCATCCTTGAACGCAACCGCATCCTGCGCACCGTACAAACCGACAACCCACTTGTGGAGCCTATCACAGCTGAAGCCAATGGCTATCTTGTCAGCATCAAAGCATCACTCTCCACGCTCCGACGCCAAACCGACGAACACATCAGTAAGCTGATGAGTGAGAGAAACAAATACCAAGCCAAGCTGAACCAAGCACCAAGCAACGAACGTACGCTGGCCAATATAGGTCGTCAGCAAGAAGTACAGGCAGGACTCTATCTCATGCTCCTGCAAAAGAACGAAGAGAACTCCATCACACTGGCTTCATCTGCCTATAAAGCAAAAATCATTGAAGACCCACTCACGAGTGGCACTCCTATCTCTCCACGACGCAATGTCATCCTACTCGCAGCCTTATGTATCGGATTCATGCTCCCATTCCTCTATTATTTCATACGCAATTACTTCCAGACACACGTACAGAATCTCGAAGACCTACGAGTCCTCACCTCCCTCCCAGTTATCGGCAGCATACCATTCATCAAAGCCATCTCAAAAGGCAAACGCACCGTTGTCGTACAACAAAACCGCAACAGCCTCGTTGTGGAAGTCTATCGAACACTACGAAGCAACCTACCATTCATCTTACGTGCTGACCAAAACGTTCTGATGTTCACGTCCAGCAACTCGGGCGAAGGAAAAACCAGCATAGCAGCCAACCTAGGAGCGAGCATGGCCTTCGCAGGAAAGAGAGTACTCATCATGGGACTCGACATCCGCAAACCACGACTGGCAAAACTCTTCGGATTCCACGACACAGAAAGCGGAATATCTACCTATCTGGCAGGCGATGCCAACGACGTGCAGGTGCTTGACGATATGATACACAAGATCGATATCTGCGACTCGCTCGACGTACTGCCAGCAGGACCAATACCACCAAACCCTGCAGAACTCCTTGAGAAGGAAAACCTCAAAGTAGCAATCGATTATCTCAAAACGAAATACGACTTCATACTCCTCGACACAGCACCAATCGGACTCGTGTCCGACACCATCAATATCACACGCATTGCCGACGCCATACTCTTCGTCGTACGCTGTGGCGTCACACAGAAGACCGAGGTAGAACTCTTCTCAGATATGTGTCGTGAGAAACAACTGAAGAATGTAAACATAATACTAAATGCCATCAAAGCAGAAAACCAAGGTTACTACAGCAAATACAGTGCAAAATACAAAAACACGTACGGCTACAGTTACGGCTACGGCATGGAGAAGCGAGGTAAGATAGAAGAAATTTAGATATGACTATAGCAGTTGATTTCGACGGCACGATAGTGGAACACCGCTATCCTGAGATAGGACGTGAACGCCCATTCGCCACACAAGTGCTCAAGATGCTCATCGCCGACCGACACAAACTCGTGCTCTGGACCATGCGAAAAGGCCAACTCCTCGACGACGCCATCAACTGGTGCAAGGAACGAGGCGTGGAGTTCTATGCCGTCAACACAGAAACAAACGACCAATGCGGGACAATGGAGCGATCACAGAACTTCTCACAGAAGATTCACGCAGACATATTCATTGACGACAGAAACATAGGTGGACTACCCACCTGGACACAAATCTATAAAATCATCAAGACAGGACAATCATACAAAGATATCTTGATGGACGAGAACGACAACGACAACAACCAACGAAAAAAATGGTGGAAATGGAAATAATCAATTTATCACAAGACAACTCAGTCATTGGCGACATAATTGCCGAATTGAGAAGTGAGACAGTACAACGAGACCGTCAGAAGTTTCGCAGAAACGTAGAACGCGTGGGTGAACTCATGGCCTACGAAGTGAGTAAACGAATGAACTACTCAGCCAAGACCGTTCGCACTCCGCTTGCCGACGCCACAGTCAATACCATCGACGACGCCATCGTCATCGGCACTATCTTCCGTGCTGGACTACCTTTTCAACAAGGTTTTCTCAATATCTTCGACAAAGCCGACTGCGCATTCCTCTCCGCAGCACGCTATTATAAAGACGACGAAAGCAAACAAGTAGCTGTGAAACTAGACTACTTGGCATCGCCCGACCTCAGCGACAAGACCTTCATACTCGTTGACCCTATGCTCGCCACAGGCGGCAGCCTCCTCGCAGGCTACGATGCCTTCTGCACAAAAGGCACACCAGCACGCCTCCATGTCTGTAGCCTCATAGCCTCACGCCATGGAGTAGACGTCATCACACAACGTTTCGCCAAACAAACCAACGTCACCCTCTGGTGCGCCGTCATAGATGATAAGTTGAATGAAGCCTCCTACATCGTTCCAGGACTGGGCGATGCAGGCGACCTTAGTTATGGAGAAAAAATTTAACAGATGACACTGATCCTGATTTATATGATAGCAGCACTCGTGCTGTCTGCACTCTGTTCCGTGTTGGAAGCCACACTCCTCTCCACACCACTCTCCTTCATCAACACCCTGGAACTGCAAAACAAAAACGGATGGCAACGACTGAAAAAATATAAAACCAATATCGACCGTCCAATAGCAGCAATACTTATTCTCAATACCATTGCCAACACCGTAGGTGCATCATTGGTAGGTTCATGTGCAGCCTCTTACGCACAAGAACAAGGCTACCCACACGATGTCGTCATCGGCGTTGTGTCTGCCGTGTTCACACTTCTCATACTCACTTGCTCAGAGATAATACCCAAGACCATCGGTTCCACTTATTGGCGCAAACTATCTATTCCCGCCGTCAACACCATTCATGTGATGGTAATCATCACCTTCCCACTGGTATGGGTACTTGAAAGAATCACAGGACTCATTGCCGACAACGCCGACCAAGTGTCAGTCAGTCGAGAAGAAGTAGAAGCCATGGTCTCTGCCGGAGAAGAAGAAGGCGTGATTGAACGTGAAGAGAAGCAGATGATACAAAACCTCTTGAAACTCGATGAGATCACTGCTCATCAGATAATGACACCGAGCGTAGTAGTCAGCATGGCAGACAGCAGTCTGACGATAAAAGAATTCTATGCCGACGAAGACTTACAAATACACTCACGCATACTCATCTACGACGACGACAACAGCGATTATATAACAGGTTACGTACTCCGCCAGAGCGTGCTTGAGAAACTCGCAGAAGACAAGTTCGAGACGACACTGAAGGAACTACGACGTCCCATCCTCTCCTTCGCAGAAGACACCCCCGTGGGCGACATCTGGGAAGCACTGCTTGAGAAACGCGAACACATATCTATCATCATCGACGAATATGGTAGTCTGCGAGGCATCGTCACCCTTGAAGATGTCATTGAGACCATGCTGGGCTATGAAATCGTAGATGAGAAAGACGAAGTCGTAGATATGCAGGAATATGCTAAGGCACAATGGAAAGAAAGACAAGAACGATAAGAGAGGTTTGAAGGGTTTGAGGGGTTAGAATGAAAAAAGTTGTAGAAAATCACGAAACATCCACTTCAAACCATTTCTTGTTATTTTCCAATCGCGTGCCAATGGAGACAGATTAAGTGCGTTTAGGCATTTGTTATGTAGACGCACATTCGACCGTATTCTTCTCATCTGTTTCTTTGTTATATTCTTTGGCAGATAACTAATATTAATCCTTGGCTCACGTTTACTATGCATCCACACATCTTTAGTAGCAGGGTTCAGAGCAAAGAGTTCCTCTCTAACTTTATTCTGCTCTTTTACAGTGAGCGAAGGTAATGTAGCGGAAATACCAGAACTATCAAAATCTGCAACTATTATCGGCAGAGCGGAGTAAGTCATACTGTAATTTGCATATTCAAAAAGATAGCTTTTCCAGTCTGCAACTATTTTAAGTGTTTCGTCATAGGGGCGTTTTATAAGCATTTCTCTTCTTATAAATGTGGATTGATGTGGAAGAAATTCGTGTAATAGGTATTTTAGACTCAATTCCTGTGGAGGTGGAACTAATTCATCCATAACAAAGTCTCTTATATAAAATTCATGACCTACATAAAGGTCTTTCTCTCCCAAGATGGGTAATACCATACTAACAACCATATCAGAATGAAAGGCATCGCCGGAGTTCATAAATATCACATAATCACCACTTGCCATGCGTACACCTTTATTCATAGCATTGTAAATGCCACTATCCGGTTCACTCACAAACTTGGTTATACCTGAAATGCTTTCAATATACTCCTTACTCCCATCATCAGAAGCTCCATCAATGACGATATATTCAAATTCCTTAGAACACTGATTTATAACAGATGGTATTGTGCGTTTTAATCCTTGTAGATTATTTTTGTTAATAGTAATAACTGATAGTTTCATGATTTGATTTTTGGCTGAATGTAAAATGAAAAGACAAATTAAAGTTATGTGGTAATAAAATAATCCAGGCTCCTGTAACGAAAAATCAAATAGAAACCTGGATTATACAAGATTATGAAAATGTATTACTTAAAATCTCACACCAAACTTGATGTTCCATACAGACATATTGAGGTCCTTCCCAAGCTCAGAGAAGTCACCTGTATAAGTGATACCAAATACAAGCTTCTCATATACAGCATTTACACCAAGATTATAACCGATTTGGAATCTATTCCAAGGCTCCTCCATATCATCAGAGCTAAATACGTCATAATCATGAGATTTAGTAGACCCGTTCCAACTTACGCTTTTTGCTTCAGCATTGCCATAGGCATGAATACGGAAATTCAGACCAGCATGTGGTTCAATGGCAAACTGTGAATTTGGTATGTCATAGTGATACAACACGTTTACAGGAACTTTTACTCCTAACATTTTTATATTATATTCATAACCTTCCTTATAACCACCGTCGTAATCAGTATCGTCCTCACTTCCCCAGTTATACTGAATTCCAAAGCCGTATTGCAGATAGAGTGGACTGGTTGATAAAAGACTGCGTACTTTGTTCCACTCTAAGCTGATGCCCGACATAGAAAAACTATCACCATTATCTGGAACTAACTTTGTTGGATTATACTGAATGTTGAATTCATTCCAACCTTTTGGGCTTGTCTTAGTCTCTGTTACCACATAAGCAGAAGAACGAGAACCAACAATCTGAGCTTGTGCAACTGCACAAATTGCAACGAATGCAAATGATACTAAAAATTTTTTCATGACTGTAATTTTTTTATTAGTTAAAAATATTAATTATTTAGAAATAGTTTTTGTCTTTTCCTTATCAGTAGTATCGTCTACCTGTACTAATCTAATCCATTCGTAATCTGCTTGAGTGGCAGTCTTCCAATTTTTGTAAATAGCAGGGAACCCCTTTACAGTTACAATGTAACCACCAGCATCATTTGTTTCAATGTTAAATACCGGAGTGAGGATAATGTCGGCATGTGCTTCATCGGAATAAAGGAAAGTAACATAGCTACGAATGTTTGACAAATCGCCTCTAAGGTCATTTTCAACTTTACTTTTAGTAAGTGTTACACTGAAAACCCTCTTAGCATCTGGCAAAATTTCCAATTCCACTGTCATCGGTTTTACATAAGCATTTGCTGTGGCGTCAAGTGCGCGTGCCTGTGTGTCTTGGAAATGGTATTCCACTGTTTTTTGGGCATACAAACATGTTCCCATTAGGAACAAGAGGCTTGCTAAAAGTTCTTTTTTCATAATGAATAAAATTATTAATAAATTTTCCCCACACACTCACCCAGATGTGCGGAAAAATAAAATTAAAATTGTTATTTAATGAAAAAAGAGCGTGGGTGAACAATCTCTGCTTATCTCACGCAATGGTTCTGGTAGTACCTCGTACAAAGATAAGCACTTAGTTAGCCCACGCAAATTATATATTGAGGTGTACACAAATATCAGTGTACAGATACAATATACACAACCTGGACGCCTCATCCGAAATCTTCCTGTACTTATGAATTTACCAGATTCTTGCGTAGAAGACAACGTCGAAAACGTCTTTTTTTTGCTTCAGTATAGAGCCAAACTCGTGGCTTAACTGAATTGTCCAATAAATGCCCTGCCCAGCCTATGGCTAACCAAGTCAAGTGCAAAGTTACGAATAAGTGAGCAAAATACAAAATAAAAAAGCACTTTTTTTTGGGTCACCAGTAAAAACCTGTGTCAGAACAGATGTCTATTCTGTTATTTCGTTGGTTTTTGGTGTAATAACTCGAATCACTCTTTTCCCAGATGCACTTACTTTCACGTGTGCTTCGCAGTGTTCAGAGGTGAATACCTTTCCTGAAAGAGCTGAGAACATATCGTCGGTCTGTGTGCGGTTGAAACCGTAGGGAGAGAGTATCTCATGGAGGATGGTGCGGCATGGGGCATCGGGACTTAATCGTGATAAATCAATACGTATCATGTCGTTTGCCTCAGTCACACAAGTACGCTTTGCTTCTTCTATGTACTGACTGTAGATGCTCCAAATGTCTTGCATGTTGTCCATCATGGTGGAGAGATTTTTCTCTGCTGCAGGATTGAGTGTTTGTAATAATGGGATGACTTCGTGTCTTATCTTATTACGAGTATAGTCGGTCTGTAGGTTACTGCTGTCAGTCACATAGCCTTGTTTGATGTCGTCAAGTGCGTTGATTATCTCTTTGCGTGAGATGTTGAGTAATGGTCGGACAATGAAGCCATTTCGTGGGAGCATACCTCGTAAGCCACGCAGTCCTGTCCCTCGCACCATATTCCAAATCATGGTCTCTACGTTGTCGTCTCTGTGGTGTGCTACTGCAATCAGTGTGGCGTGGCGTTGTTGGCGTAGTTGTTCGAAATAATCATAACGCAATGTGCGTGCTGCCAATTCAATGCTCTGGTGGTGTGTGTGTGCGTAGTCGGTTGTGTCAAAGTGTTTGACGTGCAGCGTCACTTTCAACCGTTTGCAGAGGTCTCTCACGAAGGTCTCATCGCGCATGCTCTCCTGACCACGTAGGTGGAAGTTACAGTGTATGGCTTCTACGTTATAACCGAGATGTAGAAGAACACGTAAGAGGAATACGGAGTCGGCACCGCCACTGAGGGCTACAAGAACAAAATCATCATTGCTCAGCAGGTTGTGCCGAAAGATGTATTTACGTATCTTATTTGTGATTGTCTGGTTCAAAACAATGAATTTTTACCAGTAAGTGGGGGAGGTGCCTACCCGATTCGAACGGGTGTTGACGGTTTTGCAGACCGTTGACTAAGCCACTCATCCAAGGCACCATTTTTTCAGTTTGTGGGTACAAAGTTACGAATAAGTGAGCAAAATACAAAATAAAAAAGCACTTTTTTTTTTATTTTTATTTTCGAACGAGAGTAACTTGCGCGTAACGTAGTGAAGCGAAAGTTTTGAATAAGTGAGCAAAATACAAAATAAAAAAGCACTTTTTTTTTATTTTTATTTTCGAACGAGAGTAACTTGCGCGTAGTGCAACGCAGCGAAAGTTAAAACGCATTCTGTCGTTTTTTTTTGTTCGTTTACAAAAAAAACACTAAATTTGTAAATTAATATGTATATATGAAACACCTTACTGACATAGAACTAAGGAAGATGATAGATAAACCCATCTTTCATCTCATATCGGAGACAGCGGATGAGATGTCGTTGGATTGCTATGTCATAGGTGGTTTCGTGCGTGACCTCTTCTTGCAAAGACCGTCAACGGATATAGATATAGTTGTGCTGAATAGAGCATCTTCATCGGCAACCACATCTGATGATATAACAGACGGTAGATCGGTACGTCCAGGCATCGCCTTAGCAGAGGCACTGCAGAAGAAGATAGGAAGAAAATCACATCTGTCTGTCTTCAAAAACTTCGGTACAGCTCAGTTGAAGATAAAGAATGTGGAGATTGAGTTTGTGGGGGCTCGCAGGGAGAGTTATTCCCATGACTCACGAAAACCTATCGTTGAGGATGGTACTTTGGAGGACGACCAAAACCGTCGTGACTTCACCATCAACGCTATGGCTTTATGTCTAAATGCAGACAGGTTTGGACAACTCATTGACCCGTTCGATGGTGTGGGCGACATGGAGCGTCGCATCATGAAGACACCACTTGACCCAGACATAACCTTCAGTGACGATCCTCTTCGTATGATGCGTTGTGTTCGTTTCGCTACACAACTAGGGTTTAGCATAGATGAAGACACGTTCGATGCGTTGTGCAGAAATGCAGAGCGAATCCGTATCATATCGGGCGAACGCATTAGCGAGGAACTCAATAAGATACTCTTGACGAAGCATCCGTCTGTCGGTTTCGTTGAACTGCAGAGGTGTGGACTGTTGGATATCATACTTCCTGAACTGACGGCACTTGATGTGGTGGAGGTGAGGGACGGACGAAAGCATAAAAATAATTTCTACCACACATTGGAGGTCGTGGACAACATAGGTGACAAGGCAGACTCGTCAATCGTGAGGACAGATATGTTGTTATGGTTGAAATGGGCTGCGCTCCTTCATGACATCGGTAAGACGAAGAGCAAACGTTGGGACGTGGTGCAGGGATGGACGTTCCATAATCATAATTTCATTGGGAAGAAGATGGTACCAGGTCTGTTCCGTCGGCTGAAGTTACCAATGAACGAGAAGATGAAGTATGTGGAGAAGTTGGTAGAGTTGCACATGCGACCAATAGTGATTGCTGACGACGAGGTGACCGACTCAGCCGTGCGACGTCTTCTCTTTGAGGCAGGCGACGACATAGATGACTTGATGGTGTTGTGTGAGGCAGACATAACATCGAAGAACGAAGTGAAGAAGGCTCTGTTACTCGAGAACTTCCGTATGGTACGAGTCAAGTTGGTGGAGATAGAAGAGAAGGACCGCATTCGTAACTTCCAACCACCTATAGATGGTGAGGAGATCATGAAGATGTTCAACCTCTCGCCTTGTCGTGAGGTGGGACTGTTGAAATCGCGTATCAAAGATGCTATACTGGATGGGGAGATACCGAATGAATATGAACCTGCTCGTCGTTTGTTGCTCGAGGAGGCAAAGGCGATGGGTTTGACATTAAAACAGGACTGATATAAACAAATAAATAAAAATACAAAATAGTTATGAAACAATTTATGAAGTATGTACTTGCTACGATAGTAGGTGTTGTCTTGGCAAGTGTAATCGTCACAATCTTTACGTTAGTTTCCCTTGCTGGTTCCGTAGCAATGAATAGTGAGAGTGTCACAGTACAGGACAACTCTGTCGTCGTCTTCCAACTCAATGGAGTGATAGATGAGAGGACGGAAGAAAGTCCGTTTGCGCAGTTCTTGGGTAGCAAGATGGAAAGCATAGGGCTTGATAATATCATCCGCGGTATTGACAATGCTAAGGACAACGATAACGTGAAGGGTATGTATATAGAAGCAGGTCTCTTGTCGGGCGCTACCCCTGCTGCTCTCGAAGAGATACGCACGCATTTGGTGGATTTCAAAAAAACGGGTAAGTTCATCGTTGCGTATGGTGATAACTTCACACAAGGAGAGTATTACCTCGCGAGTGTGGCTGACTCAATAGCTATCAATCCTCAGGGTATCATTGAATGGAGAGGCTTGGCTATGAGTACTATGTCTTACAAAGAACTACTCGATAAGGTTGGTGTGAAGATGCAGATATTCAAGGTGGGTACTTATAAGAGTGCAGTTGAACCATATATATTGCCACATATAAGCGATGCTAACCGCGAACAACTTACTGTGATGAGTGGTGAGATATGGAAGCAGATGTGCAACGACATAAGCAAATCAAGGAAACAACTGACGGTGGAGCGTCTTAATCAGTTGGCTGACACGGGCATCGTCTTTGCTGATACGAAACAATATAAATCCTCTGGCATGGTTGATAAACTGGCTTTCTCGGAGTGCGTACCTACAATGATTGCTGCCATGATGAAGGTGGACGATGTGGATGACTACAACACCATCACCTTAGCAGATATGGCGCGGATAGAGAGCCCGAAGGATGACAGTGGCGACGAGGTGGCAGTGTACTATGCGTACGGAGAAATCATTGACCAAGAGGTCGTAAGTGGATTCAGCACCGCGCACAATATTGTTGGAAAGACCGTAGCTGAGGACTTACGTCAGTTGGCAGACGATGATGACGTGAAGGCAGTGGTGTTGCGTGTCAACTCTCCTGGTGGCAGTGCGTACGCATCAGAACGAATATGGCATGAAGTGGAATACATGAAGACAAAGAAACCAATCGTCGTCTCTATGGGTGGTTATGCAGCAAGTGGCGGTTATTACATCTCTTGCGCAGCAAATAAAATCGTTGCCGAACCAACAACCCTCACTGGTTCCATAGGTATTTTCGGTATGTTCCCAGACGTGAGTGGACTGACTGAGGACAAACTGGGTGTGCATGTGGATGTGGTGAAGACCAATGAATACAGCGATTTCGGTAGTGTGTATCGTCCGATGAATGCAGGCGAACAGGAACTGTTGCAGTCTTATATCAACCGTGGGTACGACTTGTTCACAAGACGTTGTGCAGACGGCCGCCACATGACGCAGGATGCTATCAAACAGATAGCAGAAGGACGTGTGTGGACAGGTGTGCATGCAAAGGAGATTGGTTTGGTTGACCAACTCGGTGGATTGGACGACGCCATCGATGTGGCAAAAAAACTGGCAAAGGTAAAGAACTGCACTGTCGTACGCTATCCAGGTGCTGAAGGATTCATGGAACAGTTGATGGGCCAATTGGCTGACACAGGCGACAGTTATGCAGATAAGAAACTACATGAGACCATGGGTGAATACTACAACACCTTCCGTTATCTGCAGTACTCTGCTACGCAGCTATCGATTCAAACCATTCTGCCTTATTCTATACAATTCAATTTATGAGAAAATTGCTTCTGCCTTTGGGATGGCTCTACGGACTCGTGATGGAGATTCGTAATCTCCTCTTCGAGATGGGAGTATTGCCGTCACGGTCATTCCAAATGCCAATTATATGTGTGGGGAACATAAGCGTGGGAGGTACGGGAAAGACTCCACACACTGAATACATAGTCAATCTGTTTCGTCAGACAAAACGTGTGGCTATCTTAAGTCGGGGATATAAACGCAAGTCCAAAGGCTACATCCTTGCCGACGAACACTCCACTGCCGAACAGATAGGTGACGAACCGTATCAGATGAAGCAGAAATTCGCTGACGTGTGTGTGGCTGTCGATGCAGACCGTTGTGAGGGAATAGAAAACCTGATGCAGATTGATCCACCACTTGACCTCATAGTGTTGGATGATGCCTACCAACATCGTTACGTGAAGGCAGGAATGAATATATTATTGGTTGATTATAACCGCCTGATATACCAAGACCACATGCTGCCAGCGGGTAATCTACGTGAACCAGTGCATGGCTCACAACGCGCAGACATCATCATCATCACGAAGTGTCCTATGTTTATCACGCCAACCGAGCAACGGGGTATCGAGAAGTCCTTACGTCTTGCTCCGTGGCAGAAGATATTCTACACTAATTACACCTATGCACACACGCTGAATGACTACAAGGAGTATAAGGTGTTATTGGTCACAGGAATAGGCAATCCTAAACAGATGGAGAGTGACCTGCGCGAGTTCTTAGATATAACGCCACTGCATTTCAGTGACCATCATAAGTTCACAGTGAAAGACATAGAACTGATAAAGACTACGTATAAGACTATGCCTGGCGAGAAGAAGATAATAATGACTACGGAGAAAGACGCCACACGCCTCCCGAACTTAGGACTACCACTCTGTGTGCTACCTATAGAGGTGACGTTTGTTAATAAGGATGAAAATATATTCAATAAAATAGTAACAGATTATGTTGAAAAAAATGCAAGAATTATCAGTCAGTGAACTGAGACAATGTTATAAAGAGACCGCCGATTATCTGCGTGGTCGAATGACCGACAGTCCCAAGACAGCCATCATCCTTGGTTCAGGTCTTGGACGACTGGCAGAAGAGATTCAGCGCGATCTTGAGATACCTTACTCGGAGATACCACATTTCCCCGTTTCAACCGTTGAGGGACATAGTGGCAAGTTGATATTCGGTCGTTTGGGCAACACCTCAATCATGGCAATGGAGGGACGTTTCCATTTCTATGAAGGCTACTGCATGAGAGAGGTGACCTATCCAGTACGTATCATGTATGAGCTGGGTGTGGAAAATCTCTTCGTCAGCAATGCTGCAGGTGGTGTGAATCCTGCTTTTTCAATAGGCGACATCATGTTAATCTCCGACCATATAAACTTCTTCCCAGAGAACCCACTGCGTGGTCAGAACGTAGGACCTGGTCCACGGTTCCCATCTATGGATAATGCTTATGATAAGGAGTTCATACGTATGGCAAAGGAGATAGCAGAGCGTGAAGGCATCAAAGTGCATGAGGGAGTGTATCTCGGCACACAAGGACCTACATTTGAGACTCCAGCCGAGTATCGTATGTTCAGTGCCATGGGTGCAGACACGGTAGGTATGTCCACCGTTCCAGAGGTGATTGTCGCAGTACATTGTGGCATCAGGGTGTTTGGCATCTCTGTGGTGACAGACCTCGGAGGGTTTGTGGAGGCGCAGAAGGTGTCGCACGAAGACGTGTTGGAAGCAGCTAACTCGGCACAACCTAAGATGACCGCTATAATGAAGGGAATAATTGCACAATTATGAAGATAGAAGAACTGGGAGAGTTTGGTCTGATTGACCATCTCACGAAAGATCTGGAGAAGAAGAATGCTTCTACCATCTGTGGAGTAGGTGATGACTGTGCGGTCTTGGAGAAAGACAAGAAGAAACAGACACTCGTCACGACAGACCTATTGCTTGAGGGAGTACACTTCGACCTGACCTACATGCCTCTCCGACATCTGGGCTACAAGGCTGTGATGGTGAACTTAAGCGACGTCTATGCAATGGGTGGCACACCTCGCCATATAACGGTGTCGCTGGGCATCAGCCAACGTTTTGAAGTGGAAGACATAGATGCACTCTATGACGGGATGCGACGTGCTTGTCGTGTGCACGATGTAGATATAGTAGGAGGAGATACCACCAGTTCTCTCACCGGACTCACCATCAGCATCACCTGCATAGGTGAGGTGGAGAAAGGACACGCCGTGATGCGTAGTGGAGCCAAAGCAACCGACTTGATTTGCGTGAGTGGTAACTTAGGTGCTGCATATATGGGACTACGCCTGCTTGAACGTGAGAAGCAAGTGTGGGAACAACAATATCGTGAGAGTGTTGAGGCACGCAAGGCTAATCAGAACTCTAATGAGGAGTACTTCGTGCCAGAGGCAACACCCGACTTTGCGGGACGTGAGTATCTCATCGAACGACAACTGAAACCTGAAGCACGCAAAGACATAATCACGGCGCTTGATAGCGCAGACATCCACCCTACAGCCATGATAGACATAAGTGATGGGCTGTCCAGCGAACTGATGCATATATGCCATAAGAGTGGTTGTGGATGTCGAGTTTATGAGGAACATATACCAATCGATTACGAGACAGCATCTGCTGCTGAGGAATTTAATATGAACCTCACAACATGTGCTCTGAATGGTGGGGAGGATTATGAACTGCTCTTCACTGTTCCACTCTCTGACAAGGAGAAGATTGAACAGTTGGAGGACGTGAAGATGATTGGTTACATCACCTCAAAGGATGAGGGCTGTAAACTCATCACTCGTGACGGTAATGAGTTCGAACTGAAGGCTCAGGGATGGAAAGGAGGATTTGAGTGAAGATAGGTATCTACGGGGGGAGTTTCAATCCTATTCATAGGGGTCACACCGCTTTGGCATCATCACTTGTTCGTCAAGGATGGGTTGATGAATTGTGGTTTATGGTCTCTCCGCAGAATCCTCTAAAGTTTGACAAAAATACTTGTGCTGACGAAGCAAAGGGAGTGCCTACATACGACGACAGAGTGGCGATGAGTCGTCTTGCTACAAAGGACTTACAGAACGTGAAGGTATCGGACTTTGAAAGCACCTTACCCGTACCGTCCTACACCATCACTACACTCACTGCATTGCGGAGTCGTTACCCTCAACATCAGTTTTGTCTTGTGATTGGAGAAGATAACTGGAGACGTTTCGACCAGTGGTATAAGTCCGATGAAATCAAACGCAATCATCCTGTGCTCGTGCTGAGGCGAGAGACAAACGAAACAGATAGTACACCTCGATGTGAAGCACCGACAGGGACTTGTCAGTTTGTGACAACGAAACTCTACGACATAAGTAGCACAGAGATAAGAAACAGACTACGTGAAGGCAAGAGCATCAAGGGATTGGTACATTCAAGAGTGGAACACTACATATCCAAACATAAGCTTTATCAATGAACTTAAAAGAGAAAACAGCGAAAGGACTTCTCTGGGGAGGATTCAGCAACGGTTTGATACAGTTGTTGAGTGCTTTGTTCGGAATAGTGCTTCTCCGTTTGCTCACCCCCGATGACTATGGTAAGATCTCTGTCTTGCTGATATTTGCTTTCATAGCCAATAATCTGCAGGAGAGTGGGTTCATACAAGCGTTGTGTAATAAGAAAGAACCTACACACGAAGACTATAACGCTGTCTTTTGGTTTAATATGCTTGTGTCGATAACCATTTACATCGTCTTATACTTATCTGCACCACTCATCGCTTCATTTTATCATCAGCCCATCCTCGTTGACCTCTCTCGTTATTTGTTCGTGGGTATCATAGTGAATGCCTTTGGTACGGTACAACGTGCTTATCTCTTTGGACACATGATGGTGAAGCAGACAAGCATCATTGCCGTGTGTGCACTCATCTTGTCAAACCTTATTGGCATCCTCATGGCGTGGCACGGTTACGCCTTTTGGGGACTTGCCACTCAATCCGTGTCATATAACTTCTTCATAACTCTCTTCAATTGGTTGTATTCACCTTGGCGTCCGACTCTGCACATCGACTTACGTCCGGCGATGCGGATGTTTGGGTTTAGTTGTAAGTTATTAGTCACAAACATATTTTATCACCTCAACAATCAAGTCTTTGCAGTACTCCTGGGACGATTCTACAATACTCGCGTAGCGGGTGATTATGGTAATGCTCGTAAGTGGGATGATATGTGTATCAACACCATCAACGAGATGATGCGTGGCGTAGCACAACCTGTATTGGCACAGGTGACAGATGACACAGCCCGTTATCGACAAGTATTCAGGAAGATGTTGCGTTTCGTTTGTTTCGTCAGCTTCCCAGCTATGTTGGGTATGGGACTCATAGCGCATGAGTTCATCTTGGTCACTGTAGGGGAGAAGTGGGAGTCCAGCGCATTGCTTCTCAGTATGTTGAGTGTCTATGGTGCGTTCTATCCCATCACAGGTCTGTATAGCAATATGACCATCAGTCGTGGTAAGTCGGGCATCAATATGTTTTGCACCATCACTCTATGCGTGTTGGTATGGATTGGATTGATTGTGTTGCATCCTTACGGACTTTATACTATGGTGGTGTTCTTCGTAGTGATAAATATATTATGGTTGCTTGTGTGGCAGTATTTTGCTTGGCGTCTTGTGAGGTTACGTCTTCTGGACGTATTGAAGGACGTGCTTCCATTTCTCTTGTTGGCAGTAGGTGTGATGACTGCTACTTACATCATTACACGTGGTATTGAAAATATATATCTTCTGTTATTGACTCGTATCGTGGTGGCAGCCACACTGTATGTTGGTCTGACTTACCTATCAAAGGCACAGATCATGCGTGAGACAATAGGGTATCTGTTTGGACGAAAGACAAAAGAGGAGAAGAGACAATTGTGAATATCTTATTTCTAAATACATCTAAGGGAACGGGTGGCGCAGCAATTGCTGCACATCGGATTATGAATAGTGTTGCCCACCAATCTACAACGGAATTGCCGATACATGTAGATTTCTTGTCTGTGGAAGATATTGATGTTCATAACTCGATAAAACTATGGAAGAAAGCATGGGAACGACTTATCATCTTTATCCATAACGGATTCACTACGAAACGTCTCTGGGCGGTGTCACTTGCCAACACAGGTTTTGACATAACAAAGACCGACCAATTTCGTCGTGCCGACATAATACATATTCATTGGATAAATCAAGGATTTATATCACTCTCTACGCTGAAGAAGATACTGCAATCAGGCAAACCTGTCGTATGGACTATGCACGACATGTGGCCACTCACGGGCGTGTGTCATCATGCTTATGATTGTGAACGATATAAGTCTTTGTGTCGCGACTGTCCACAACTGAACCGACCATCCAGTCATGATCTCTCCACAAAGGTGTTTCATGATAAACAGAAAATCTATAAATCAAAAAATCTTCATTTCGTAGCAGTCAGTTCGTGGTTGCGTAACAAGGCGCAAGCCAGCATCTTGATGCAAGACAAGACAGTGGAGGTCATACCTAATACCGTTTCTCTCACAGACTTTCAGTTATTGGATAAGACGCAATGTCGCAGAAGACTGAACCTACCATTAGATAAAGATATAATAGTCTTTGGGGCGGCTAAGTTAGATGACCCTATCAAAGGATTCAATCTCTTATGTGATGCACTTCGTAAGACTCAGAACACACATCTCGTATTGTTTGGCAACATAAAGTCATCCGTCTCTGATATGCTCTCCCGCCTTCCAGTCCCTCACACTTATATGGGTAATATCTCATCCGTGCAGACACTCTCTGAGGTGTATTCTGCAGCCGATATAGTTGTCAGTGCGTCTCACTACGAGACCTTCGGTCAGACCTTGATTGAGGCAATGGCGTGTGGTTGCCTGGCTGTGTCGTTCGACCAGGGTGGACAGACAGATATAATAGAGCATTTATCAACAGGTTACCTCGCACATTATCCCGACGCCAATGACCTTGCTCAAGGAATAAGATGGGCGCAGAAAGAGAGACGAGAGAGAAGTGAGAGAAGTGAGAGGAGGGAGAGGATAGAAAAACGTTTCTCTACCCAGGTAGTCGCAAAAAGATATATAGAACTTTACAATAAACTCATACAATGAAACAACGTTTACAGTGGATTGATGCTATGCGTGGTTTTACCATGCTGATGGTTGTGACCAACCATGTGCAGAGTGCTTCGTTCGGTGAACTGCCAAACTTATCTTCATCCATGCAGTTCTTCTTACTCTTCCGTATGCCTATGTTCTTCTTCATAAGTGGATTCTTAGCATACAGAACGAAAGACACGTGGACATTTCATGACTTCTGTCAGAAGACAGGTAAGAAACTACGCGTACAAATCATACCAACCATAGTATTTTTCTTAGTAGGTGCTATATTGCTCCATCCATCTACTTTCGGCTCCACCGTAGTGGATTGGTATCATAGTCCAAGAAAAGGAGGATATTGGTTCACTCTCGTACTGCTTTATATGTTCGTTGTCTATTACGTGTTTGAGTTTATTGAGAACAACATAGTTAAGTATTCTCTTCCTCAGCGAGCAGAAGAACAGAAATCACCAAAGTTATGGCCAATCCTTACCTTGTGGGTGATAGCTGTTTTTGGTGGACTCACCTGTTACTTGCCTAAGTGGTTCTCTTGGGGACAGCGTTATGGTTATACCTATACGGGTTGGTTGAATGACACAAGTGTGATAGAACTCTTACGTTATTTCCATTTCTTCATCTTCGGAAATATAGTACATCGTTACTGGCATAAGTTCGAACGTCTGTTTGATTTAAAAGGATTTTATCTTGCCATCGTAGCCCTTGCCTTTCTCTCTACGGTAGAATACGTGAAGTTGCATTTCCTTCGTGGTCAGTGGGCAAACCTCACTCACATGATGGCACAGTATTCGCTACTCACTATTGTCTTCCTCTTTTTCCGTTATTATCAAGATAGTTTTACTCAAGACCGTCGTTTAGGTCGTTTGCTTCAGTATGTAGGTATGCGCACGTTGGATGTCTATCTTATTCATTATCTCTTCTTGCCGAAGGTACCTGCCGTAGGTAAGTTCTTCAATGCCAACCCAGGTAATTTCGTGCTTGACACAGCCTTATCTCTCGGTGTATCGATACTTATCGTGGGTTTTTGTGTTGTTGTGTCTAATACCTTACGTATTTCTCCTTTCTTGAAGAAGTATCTGTTTGGAAGAGGGTAGAGGGGATTTTCTTTTCTTATTTTTTCTTCTCTCACTCCTCTCACTCCTCTCACTTCTCTCACTTCTCTCACTTCTCTTACTTCTCTCACTTCTCTTACTTCTCTCACTCCTCTTACTTCTCTCACTTCTCTCACTTCTCTCCCTTCTCTCTCTCCTAAATTTTACTGGTGACCAAAAAAAAGCACCGCCATTGTTTAGGCAGTGCTTTCTTTTCACTTATTCTTTCTGATTACCAAAGTCCGTCGAGTACATCACGAACCTTTGCAAGCGCATCACCAGCAGGATTACTCTCTACGTGTTCAGCTTCTTCTTCAGCCAAACCAACGATACTACCCACTGCGATTGTGTACTTTGTAGCTACATCGTAGCTAACAACAAGTGGTTTCTTATAATTCTTTTTCATAACTTAATATTGTGTTTGAATTATTTTACCAAAGTCTTCTTACCACTAACGATTACGACACCCTTATAGTCATTACCAACTCTCTGACCAGCGAGGTTGAATTCTTCTCTCACTTCTCTCACTTCTCTCACTTCTCTCTCTTCTATACCAGTAGTGACGTCTTCGATATCGAGCACTTCCTTAGCAGAAACAGAACCACTTGGGATCTGCAGGTAAGCACGTCCGTCATTTACGGTGTTACCACCATAAGACTCAGTCTGAACCTTGTAGAAACGAGGGTTTGTATCTGTTGACTTCTTCTGAAGGATGTAGTTAGTCATACCGTTATCAGTCTGATAGATAGTGATCTGAGCACCTGTAGTATTTCCTACGAGAGCATTGTTGTAGTCATCATCATACTCGTCGCCAGTATAAACAGGAACTTGGTAGTCACCTGCTTCTGCAGCACCTACATAAAGACCAGTACCTGCAGGCACCTTATTTACAAAATTCATAACTACTTTTCCAGTACCACTGACACCGTCGCAGATAGATGCTTGAATGTCAAGACCAGTGAAGTCAAGTGCGTAAGGACTTGCGAATGTAGCTCGCTTAGCGTCTGTAATAGTCACAGTGACGTATGCTGCCTGCCATTGTGCGTAGAGTGTAGTTGCTTCTGTTGGCATTACGAACTCTGCACCTGCTTCGTAAGAGTCACCCGTACCATCCTCTTCAGTGTTCCAGCCGAGGAATGTGTAACCCTCTTGTGTAGGAGCAGTAGTAGCAACGATAGTAGCACCACCGACAGCCTTATAAGTCTCTGTCGTTGGAGTCTCGCCGTAGTTATAGTTGTAAA